>Ga0207887_1000100_pt1 | contig 17668 bp, 29 predicted proteins | sample LinPmetageLP38_FD_184051 | JGI IMG/M metagenome (GOLD analysis project Ga0207887, IMG submission 184051) | Marine viral communities from the Pacific Ocean - LP-38 (SPAdes) | ecosystem: Environmental > Aquatic > Marine > Oceanic | place: Pacific Ocean | collected 2010-06-15 | reverse complement strand
TTCGAATTCGCCTTCGGCTTCGTCACCCATTTCGGCCATTCGTTGTTCGAATGGTTTCTGGTGGAATGGTCCGTCACCCATGTCTATTTCTTTCTTCCGACGACACGTTGCACCTGACGGTCGTCCTCGTAGGCAATTCCATTGAGGGCATCCTCCACTGTTTTGAGGTAGTTGGTTGTGTCGCCGCGCAGCGTGGAATCTTCTTCATCTAGGCTGCGGATCGTGATGATTGTGCGTTTCATGCTGAACACGCAGGAGATCGACACCGGCCCTTCGAAGTATGGGCCGTTGTAGGCGGCGGCTATGACCGCCTCTGCCTCCACTGTGCGTTTGGGGGTGTAGACCCGTTTGGCTCCGAAGCGGGGTCGGCCTTTGGCGATGGGGCGACCACGCACAGTGAACTTGTGTATCATCTAGATTCGTCTGCCTGCTTCGACAACGATGTCATCAATTCGTCTCTCTCTGTCGGAGCGACCGACATACTTTTTCATGCGGTCGTCCAGTTGGTACAGCAACTGTCGCACAGTATCGGTGGTGTACCCCTGTGAGAACAGCGACATTGCGAACGTGCAGAGGTCGCGGCTGCGGTCCCCCCACTCGGTTGCGTTCCAGATGCGTAGCGCCGATCCTGTGAAGTCGGTGTCGGTGCGGGCGCCGCGCTGCTGCCGCATCGCTGACGCTGGCTCGGTGGCGACATGGAGGGGCAGCAGGTTCCGCACCTGTGAGGGTGTTGTCATCGTTGTGGATGCCAAGGTGATGAAGTTGGGGAAGTCCAGAGGGTCCAAGTCGCGGTCCAGTGCGACCTGACGGCCCTCGGTGCGAGGCATCGGGTAGGGCAGCCTCAGGCAGTTGCCGATGCCGCCGTCTGACAGTTCGGTTTGTTTCGGGTACACTTCCCGAATGGGAACGTCCACGATGCGGCAAGCGCCGATCATGGATCGGCGCGCCACGCTGGCTGAGACGGGTTCCTTCAGGTACACCCACACATGGTAGCCCTTGCGACGCGACCGTTCGATAATGCCTGTTATCCCGTAACGCTCCAACAATGTGCGTAGATTGCAGGCATGTGTTAGGCTGGCTTCACCTTCGTCCAGATCGACTGCCATCCAATGCACCTGCCACACCCGATCAGTCTTGAACAGCGGGTACACACCCAACGGCAACACACCGCCGAGATGCTCCTCTATGGCTACGAGGTAGTCGGCGCCATTGGCACGCCGCAGGTCACCGTTCGGAGCCTTCAGGGGCGTGATGACGCCCTCGGGCGGGCAGCCAGCGAGAGCGCCCCCGCGGTGCAGGTACGCGAACTGCTCCGTCTGGTTCAGAGTAACCATCGGCCATCAGCAGGGATGTCGGTGTCGAAGTATTCGCGGACCAGACCACAGGTCGGATCAATGAAGTAATCTATTGGCGGATCAGTGATCTGACAGGGCGGGCGCTTGTTCTTACATAGGTCCAACGAGATCGAAACTGAATGGACACGCTGCTCATGTTCCGACAACTTCGGCAGATCACGCTTACGAAACACATTCAACTGCAGGATAGCGTACTCGTCGGCGTTGAACTTGCCGTCGTCCATGCCCCGTGAAGCACCACGGGTGCTGGCCTTCCCCGACTGATGCACCAACCCGACCGGCATGTTCTCATGCTCGGCCCACTCCTTGATGCCCTTCAGCACGTTCGACACACCCTCGTAGCCGCTGGCAAACGGCATCTGCTCCAGAAAGTCGATCATCGTGAACTGCGGACGAGCCTGCCAGTAGTCCTCGCACTCGGCGAGAGCCACTGACATCTCAGGGAACGGCAACGCATATGGGAAGATCTTGACGCGATCCAGCCACGACCGCTTCGCTTCCTCAATCTCCCCGAGGTACGCCATGTCTGCCGACTGCAACGCCTCTTCAATTGAGGCAAGGTTACGCTGGTACAACAGCGCATACAGTTTCGACACGACGAGAATCTCAGGCTCGTCGGGTGTGAAGATCACCGCATGGAACTCGGGGTCGGCCTTCAGGTTCTTCGCTATGGACGACAGCAGCACCGCAGACTTGCCTGAATGGGCACGGCCTGTCACAACCAGCACATCCGACGGCCACACGCCACGCATCTTCTCATCGATACCGGGCAACCCGAGGTAGTAACGATCCTCGCTACCTGCAGCGTACTCAACCCAACGGTCCACGGCCCGCGCCGTGGGGCGAAAGTAACGGTACTCCCCGTTGCCCGCCCCGACATCGACACCCGCTAGGCGGGCATCGATGTCGGAGTCGGACAGGAGAGCAGCGTCAGAACTCACCGCTGGAAGGCGTACTGCTGGAGCGCCCCGCGGCGACCGGCCCAGTCGAACGGGACGGCGTCCGCCTGCTGCTGCCCACCCGCCTGATCCCACACCTTCAGCGGCACGTTGGAGTCGCCGTCGTTGACCCACAGGCCCACGTTGCGGGCAACCCCGACACCGATCTGGTTCAGCGCCTCGGCAGTGACGGAGAAGTTCGGGAAGTTCTTCCCGCTCCTGTTCACATCAGTGGTGCCGTCGGCGTGTTCCTTGACCTCGTAAACCCTGATGACGCCGCCGTTGCCGTCCGACCATTCGTTCGGATGGAACGCCAGCAGGTTCCACGCTGCCTGCTTCGTGTCGGACTCCTTGCCGACACAGAAGTCCACTCGGGGATACACCTTCCCACCCATCGCTGGACGGGCAGCCATTGACTGCGCTGTCGGCCCTACGGGTGCGCTCGGTGGTGCCGTCGTAGCATGACCCTGCGTGGGCGCCGAGGGGGCGCTAGGCGGATCACGGTCAGGTCGGGCCACGCCGCCTTTGAGCGTCCGCATGACCACCCCCGACTCTGACAGGTCGAACTCCTGACCTGCCTGCTTCAGCACCTCCATCTTGATGTCCTTGAACAGCCCCTCTGCTTCAACGAGGATTGACTGATCGTCAAACGAATCGGGGTAGGTGCGGGTGATACTGAGTGTGTAATCAGCCGTCTCGTATGGGGCTTCCGATACCTTCTGTGAGAAGGTGACGGAAACCTCGGTGGATGGTTCTGTCATGTTGTCTCCCTGTGTTACCACGGGTCAGGGCCGAGGTGTTTCCCTCGGCATTCTCCAGCCTGCCACACGGGGCACCACTTCGGTGAGCAACCCCACCAGCCCCAACGCTTCGGCCAGACCTTCAGGTCGGACTGCAACAACTCCGCAGCCGACCAGCACAAGTCCTTCAACGCTTCGGTATGTGCTTCAGTTCGTTCGATCTCTATCCTCTGCACCGCCCCGTCCACCAAAGCAACGAGGTTGAATTCCGTAGACCCGAATGCCGCACAATACACATGCGACTGTATGTCCCACCGCTTCTTCTCCCACGGCTCGTACTTGCGGCTCGGATTTTTCCAGTCCCATATCGACCCGTCCCTGTTGTGCCAGTCAGCGGTACCCGTGATCACCAGACGAACCCCGTCCCGTTCATCCAACGTAAACCGAAACTCCTCCTCCACCCCGACAGGATCCAGCAACGGGCGCACTTCCTCATACCAAGCGAAAGCGTTGTTGCGTGCGATTTCTATGACACGAACATGGTCCTGACGCCACACATCCACAGCGTCCACGTTCTGCTCAAACTCGTCATCTATGACACCCAGCATCAGATCAAACGTCGGATCTTCACCACGCATCATCGCAAGCCCCACCTGCTCAATGGCGCTATGCACCAAGTTGCCACGCAGCATGTCGGAACTTTCTTTCTGCGTAATCAACCCCATCCGATCCTGCCGTGCCCACTCGGGGCAGTTTGACAGAGTGTTCAGCCAACTCTGGCGGATCGGAATTTCAATCATATGACAGTGTACCTCTCCCTTGTGACGGTGGGGCGGTACCCGAGGGAGCGGATGGGTACCGCCCCGTTGCCGTCGCGGTCGCGCCCCTGAAGGCGCGCCGCCACCTTACAGGCACCGATCCACCCCTGTCAAGTCTTTCCATTCGGCGGCGTCGCACTTGGCGCAGATGTCGTCGTGGTTGTAGATCGACAGCACGGTCGTGCAGCCCTTCGACTCGCAGATGCGACCCTTGGGCTGTGGCCCCGTGTACCGTCGCCCACGGTTGTCGCGGGTGATGGTCGCGCTCATCTGTTGTCCAACACATCTGGCAAGGTCATGCCATGAATTCGCTCATGCGTCGCACGGTTCACCATCGCATGTGCCCGCGACCGCAGGACGCCAGCACGGCGTCCCACCTCGGCGGTGTTACCCACCCGTATCCGCTCGTCAAGCATCGACTGGCGACGCACAAACGCCACGGCGATCTTGAGATCCTCAAGATTCGCCGCCACCTCCGTCGCATACAACAGGTCGGTCGCGCCTTCACCCACTCCGTTGCCGTCGATTCGTTCTGTCAACCTAGAAGCGAAGGCAATTGGGTCAACAAGGAGCGACATTCGTAGCCCATTTACGTCAACTAATACGGGTGCATTTACCATAGAAAAACTTCTTTCTGGTCGTCTAATGATTGCGACATATCTACAATGTATGCCGTCAATTCCTGTATCTTTACCTGCATTTCCAGCAGTATTTCCGTGTCGAATTTCCGATGATTTGACACGATATAATTGAACGGCCCATACAGAGCAACCATGCTCATTTGGGCTGCCATTAGTGATGCCTCTAGGCGGGTGTCCAGACTGTCGTCTAACAACTCACCTTGCGGCTCATTCGGTGTCGCCATAGTATGCCTTCCTTACTTTCAAGAGTACGGTGGTGGCGTCGTGGAGGATGTCCCACAATGCCTCGGAGTAGATCTTCTCGCCGTCCTCCCATGCCTGCGCGGCATCGTCATGCAGTTCGTCGCAAAACGTCTGCAGGCTGTCGATAGCGGCCTTCGTTGATGCCCGCTTTTCAGGCGTCATGGGATGCAACGATGCTGGCGACCAGCAGGTTCAGGCTGTGTTCTATGCGGCGCAACGCTTCGATCAGTTCCCGATGGTCCCTGCCAGCAGTGTGCCTATGCGTCCACTCGCTTTCGCGGTAGCGCCGCTGCCTTTCGTTGAAGTCGTGTGCTGATTTATCTAGTGACATATCTTCTCCCTATTGTCTGCTCTGTCTATACCACAAACTGTCCCATCACTCCCATACGAACGGGGCGTGCGGGTTGCGATCATGGAACGAATGCCCGCCTTCCTCCGACCAGTCCCACCGCGCTTCCACCAACTCAAACAACTCACGGGGCACCGAGCGAGGGTATCGACTGGGATCATTCGGGGTGCCCTTCAGGCTCTCCGCCAACCGGCGGTGATGCTGGTGAAGTTTGACGTAGAACACCTGCGCTTGATTCCAGCCGTAGAAGTTGACATACGTCGGCCACCACCTTTCGTAATCATTTACGAACTCTGGGTACCCCACCGCCACCCCGCTCCCGCCTCGCCTTCTGCGCCAGCCACCGCTGGCGCTCCAACTCACGCTCTAGCATCACTTCCTCCATCGTCATGGTGCAGTCCAAACCAGTTGGCGTCATATCAGGCATCACGCCTCCTCATCGGGAAACGGGTTGACCTCTTTAGAGAACAACCCCTCTTCGGGTTCCTCCTCCTCGTCATCACCAAACACAACATCCCAGCACCGCCAGCACACATACCACCCGCCACGGTCGGCCAGCAGCACCTCCCGCTCCGCGTCGCCATGCTTCGGGAAGATGTCCTGCACCGGCCCCTCCCGATTCTCCCACCGCATGTAGTCGGCGTTGTTCACCAGCACCGTGTCGGAGTTGTCGCAGTGGCGGCACTTCGCCGTCACGCTCCGCACCTCCCCCATCACCCGACCCCGCAAGCAGTCCGCCACCGCACCTCATCGAACCGTGGGTTGGCGTTCGCCAACACCTCGGCCAACTGCTCCGCCAACCACTCCACCTCGCACTGCTGGTCGGGGTAGTCGTCACTGAATCGGTGCAGCACCTCCGCCAGTGCCTCGAAGTCGCGCCGCGTCATCACGACGCCACCCACCCACGCAACGCCGACACGATATGACGGGCCTCGGTGCCACGGCCGAACGCTGTCGTCCACTCCACACCAGCCCGCCTCGCCACCCAGTAGAGGAACTCCAAGTTATAGACACCCTCCAGCGACTCCAGCATCGCACCCTCGGGTGAGAAGATGCTGCCCTTGCCGGTGCCGTCCGAGTAGTGCGTATGCACCAACGTCGCCTCGTCCAACACCTCCCTCGGGAAGTGCGGCTCGTAATGCTCGGGGTCGATGATCGAATGACCATCGCCCACGATGGTGTCGTCGGCCAACGCCGCCTCCACCAGTTCCTGCGTGATTTCCATTTCCTGTCTCCCTGTCTCTGGTCGGTGTACGCACCGACGATAGCACGCCCCACCGACACGGTGGGCGACCACCATGCACACTGAACAGCCGAGACGGTGCTACCCTGACAGCCGAGGCGATCCCCAAGAGATCGCCCACATCAAGGGAGCAAGCAATGCACGAAATACACACCGAGATCGACCGAGTGTTGATCACGACCAACAGCCCGCTCACGGGCATCGGGAACTGGCACCGCCTCGGGGAGGAGTACGCCGACCGTCTGCCACGCGCCGACTGGCTGGCCGCACTCGGACTCCGAGACGGCGACAACGGCCCCGAGCCTGACGGGTGGGCGATCCAAGGCTACGAACTGGCACCCGTAGCCGCCGCCCTAGATGCCATCGGCCCCGTGGCCGGTCCCATCATCAACCCGCCGCCGGGTGTCATGTTCATACCCGAGGCAGCCACCATCGAAGGCTGGAAAGCCCTCGCCCCGACAGACAGCCCCGAGGACATTTTCGACATCGTGCCCTCGTCGTACTGCATCCTGCAAAACTCGGAACTGGCCGACCTCGCCGACATCTTCGCCGAGGCCGCACAAGCCGAGCGGGGCATCGACATCCCCACCCTGTCGGCGGGCACACTGCGGGGACGACGCCTAGCGTTCGTGTCCCTCGGAGTACCCGACGACGCCGCCTTGGACGGGCTACCTGCCCGAGGTCACTCGCTGAACCTCGGCACCAGCCACGACAGGACCACGGCACTGGTCGGCACCCTGTCATCCACCATCGTGGTGTGTGCGAACACGTTCCGAGCGAATGTGCTGGGCAGGCCCGCCGAGGTCAACATCCGCCACACCGTCGGGTCAACGTGGCGCATCGTGGAGGCCCGAGGCATCCTGCGCGACATGATCGGCGCCGCCACCGAGGTGGACGCCGCCATCGCCCGCCTGATCGACACGCCCCTGTCGTTCCCCGTGTTCCGAGACACGGCACTCGCCGCCATCCTCGGCGACCGGCCAGACGACGAGGGCCGCGGACAGACGATGTGGGACAACCGGCGGGAGGCCATCGGCGACGAGTACCACTCCGAGCGTGTCCCCCACCAGTTCCACGGCACCGCGTGGGCAGGCATGATGGCCGTGCAAGGCTGGGAGCAGCACTCACGCACCCAGCGGGGCGGACGCCACCGCGCCGCCGTCGCCATCGAAAAGACGCTCACCAACCGAGCGATGGACGGCTACCCGGCGACCCATGCGTTCATGGCGTGGGAGGCCGAGCGTGCCGAGGACATGACAGCCAGCACCTCCTACGGTCCCCTCGCCACCGCGCTGCTGGAACTCCCCAACGTGGAGGAGGTCCGCTTCGCCACCGACGACACCGACGACACCACCGAGGCCACCACCTCGAACTGGGGCCACTGGGACAACGTGGACTACCCCGACAGCGAGTGAAGGGAGCCGCCATCGACGGTTGAGACACGCTGCATCCGAGCCGCCCCGCCCATCGTGGCGGGGCGGTTCCGCGTCCGATATCATTTCGGCCAGGTCCACCCACCGAGGACCGTTCACCACCACCACAGGAGCCACCCACCATGATCATCGAAGCCATCCTCATCGGAATCTTCCTCATCTCCGTCATGCTCTTCCTTGCCTGCATGTTCGAGGTCCGACACCGCATGGCCGAACGCCGCGCCACCATCGAGTGGCTCGGCATGGCCCGCCAAGCGTTCATCCAGCCACGCCACGGCGACTCCCCCGAGGTCGCCAACGCCAAGCGGGCTATCGAAATGCACCACCTACGCCACCCCGACATCCCCACTGTCCACATCTCCGAGTCAGGACGAGCCACCTACAACGACGCCGCCGAGGACATCTTCCGACGCGCCGCCGACGGCGATGATCCGCACTTAGGTGCTTGACAGCGGGCACGCCATCCGCTTGACTTGACCCCGAGGTCATCCCCAAGAGGTGACCCGAACCCAACAGGGAGCAACAGCATGAACATCAACACCACAACCGAGATCGGCGAAATCGAGATCGACTTCGATCTGGACAGCGACGACCTAGCCCACATCATCCGCCCCATCGTGGACACCGCCGTCGACAACGAGATCAGCAACTACGACATCGCCAGCATGGTCAGCGACGAGGTAAGCAGCAACCACGACGGGCGGCAGGACATCGAAGCCGAGGCACAGGGCCTGCTCAACCAATACATCAACGGCCACGGCACGGACGGCAACCACGACAGCACAGGATGCACCACGGCGAAACTCTTCGAGACAGCCGTGTACCACGCCAACAGCCGCCTGTCGGCCAGCCAGCAGGGCATCAGCGCAACGACAGCGATCCCAGCCACCAATAACGACACACTCGCCGAGGTCCGACGCCTCGCCGAGCAGGTCGCCGCCATCCAGCGGGCACTCACAGCACTCGGCGCAGCAGTCATGCCTCTCGGCTAATCCCCCCACGGTGCTGCCGCTGGACTCATCCACCAGCCCACAGCACCAGCCGAGGCCACCGGCCCTCCGTCTCCTCTTGGCGGGGGGCCGGTGCGCGTCTACGGGCAGCACACACCAGCCACTGTCATGCTGGTACCCGTCGCCCGTGGCTGCGGCCATCCACCGACTCGGCGGGGACGGGAGGGAGACGGGGCCTGATCGGCGGTCGATGATCGGCGACGGTCGATTCCGGCCTCCGATCCAATATCGTAAATAAGACTAGTTATCTTTGATATTGGTATGTGCCCCCCCTAGGGGGGGTGCCCCCTTGCCGCGGCGCCTTCTTATTGGACCATTGACAGTGCGTGAGACGTTTTGCATGTCCCCAGTGGGGGGACGCGGAGAAACGGGCTATGGTTCTAGGGTTCCCCCCTGTCATAGGTACCGACGGTACCGTGGGGGGGCCGAGTGCCTGTAGGGCACTCGGCCCCCCCGTTACTGTATAGGTCACTTTGTCCCACATTTCGGAAGATTTCTTTTGGTGGGACAGTTTGGTAGTGTATAGGCGAGACTTGTGGAGGTCAGTTGTGGCTCAGAACGGTGGTGGCAGGGGTTGGAAGGTGGATGAGTCTGGTGAGAAGGTGATGCCTGATTTGTGGGGGGAGTTGTTGGATTGGGTGTTGCGGGGGTTGGATCGTGAGCCGAAGACTCAGAAGGAGTGGGCGGCTGATCATGGGATTCATGAGGATTCGGTTCGGCGTATTAAGCGTGATCAGCGTTTTGTTCGGGAGTGGGACCGCCGGTCGGCTGAATTGAATGTTCATCCTGAGAGGACTCAGGCGGTTGTGGATGCTTTGTTTGTGGCGGCTGCGGCGGGGGATGTGAAGGCTGCTTCTTTGTATTTGCAATACATTGAGAAGTTCACTCCGAAGCGTCGGGTCATTGTCGATGATGAGCGTTTGGCTGCGTCGTTGTCTGATGAGGAGTTGTTTGAGGAGTTGGAGTCGGAGTTGCGGCATTTGAGGCCGGTGCCTGATGGCAGTTAGGCCGGTTACGGGTCAGGGTCCGATGGGGGTGCGGTCTACACCCGCGTATCGTCGGCGGCAGCCGACGACTGCTGAATCGTTTGGCGGTCCTCCCGATACCCAACGCGATTTGTTACCAGATCAGCAGCAGTTTCTGGATCAGTATAATTTTCAGCAGGCTGAGTTGGACGCGCAGGAGGCGGCAGGGTTGGCTCCCTCGCGGGAGGGGCAGGCTGGTGGGTCGCTTGGGGAGTTGGTTTTTGATGCGGTTACGGGTACATGGAATGCTGCGGGTGCGGTGTTCAATTCTCCTGTGGATGCGTTTGAGGCTGGGTCGAATTTGTTTGCTGAGAAGGTTGTGAAGCCTTTTTATGAGTGGCAGCCTAGTGATTGGTTGCCTGAGATAGGGAACTATCCCGATACTGGTAATCTGCCGTTGTTCAATCCTGCTGAGTTGGTGCAGGGACTTGATTTGGCGAAGAATCTTGCGTTCCCTTTGATGTCTCAGGATTTGGATGTGATACCCGGCTACGATAGCGAGGAGATGGACACGCATCCCAACACGGCTATGCTTGTTCCGTTTGGTGGTGCTGTTGGTGCTGGGTTGAAGGGTCTGAGACGTTTCCTGAAGTGGGGGGATGAGGCCGTTGATGCTGGTACGGCTTTGTCTAGGGTTGGCGATGATGTGGGTGATGTTTGGCGGTCGCCTGTTGCGGATGCGCCGACGCGTGTGTCGTATGAGCATCCAGACCGTGCGGCACGAATTGCTGAATTTGATGCTTTGCCTGATGACACCATGATTACTGTTTTTCATGGTACGAACGCCACCGACGCGGCCAATATTGCATCTACGGGGGTTGCGGGAAGAAGCGTCATGTATCCCGAAAGAGGTGCTATGGACTGGGCGCCCGAAGCAGGAATGTTTGTTTCTCCGCAGAGGATTCACGCTGCTACATATACAGCAGGGTCGGCGGGTACGGACGTTGGTGAGGTTATTGAACTTGTGGTTCGTAAGGGAGATTTGCGGTCGCCGAAAGCAGAACACTTTGTAATGCCATCCATGGAGCCGCCCAACACGGGTACGTTAGGGACGAATGCCTACGGTGGTGCAGGTGTGTATATTCCCGAAGGGACACCGTTGACGATTGTTGGTCGGCGTTCAACGACACCAGACGAGATTCTTGACGCCACTTATGGTCCCGGCGCGGCAGCGCAGAGGGCGGAATGGGCTGATCCTCAACTTGCTAGGCTTGCCGAGATGGATGCTGCTGATGCGGCGACGGATGTAGTGGCAAGAATTGAGGATGTCTACAAGAACGCAGAGGGGAAGGACTTGTTTGAACATTACAGGGATTTGGCTGATGCTAGTGGTTACACGGATGAAATTGCAATAGGCCAACCAGAACGCTATGGTGTACGCGCCGATCCAGAAGGAGTTTATGGTCCGCGTGGCGGTGAACGGAGTTATTTCGTACCTCACCATAGCAATAGAGAGGACTTTCTATCTTGGTTACAGTTCAAGACCGACGCTCTCCCTGAGGGTGACATCCATGATTTGATGAGGGATATTAACGAATACGCTCAAGCAAAACTGTTTGGGGACGGCTGATGGCAGTTAGATCGAGTCAAGGTCCGACAGGGATGCGGTCTAGGCCGCGGCGTCTGCCATTGATGCCTCAACCTTCTGATTTGCCACCGAGCGACGAGGGCCGGTTGTTTGATCCTGAGGCGGAGCGGGCGCAACAGCGGGGGCGAAAGTGGATGCCGAAAGTTAGGCAGAACTTGGCGGATCCTGACCGTGAGTGGCAGGAGGAGGAACGGGCGCGGGACGAGAAATTGAAGGAAGAGGAAGAGGAAGAGCGGCGGCAGGCGGAGGAGGATGCAAAGGGGGAACGTACTGGTGATGAGACTTTGGATGAGTCGCTGTTTTCCGCGTTACGGGATGTGCGTGCGGTTGCCGAAGGGTTTGAACCTGTGACGGGCGATTTGGGGGGTGGTGGTTTGACGGGCACTGACACGATTTTACTTCTGGCTTTGTTGGCTGGACTGACGACGGGTGGTGGCAGTGGCGTAGCAAGTGGCGCATTGAAGGCTGCTCCTGCGATTGGTCGTGCCGCTGCGGCTGGTGGTACTGGGTTGCTGGCTTTGCTTGGCCTTGCTGGTCCTGCGTCCGCTGAAACTCCTGCAGATGCCAGTCCTGCTGGGGCGGCTGTAGGTGCCTTGAGGGACCGTAGCCGAGGTCGTAGCGGTCGTGTCGGAAGATGACGGATCCTGATGGAGATGTTCAGGACGCTGACGGTTGGGAAGACCATCTAGGTTGGGTCGGTGCAGATGATGCGCTGTCATGCGGGTTGGAAAATCCCGAAGTTTGCGAATCGTGTCAATAGATGCGGGAAATGTTGCCAAAGTTATCGGTGCGATTGCGGCCCTTGTGGCTGCCATCGGCGGCTTTTGGGTAGCCGTTGGACCTTCAGATACCTCGCAGGCCCCTGCCGTTATCATTATTAGGGGTTCTACGTTGCTTGAGGAGGATCTGACGGATTCCGAGAAGGACAGAGAGTGGGTGTTCAATGAGTCGCTTAGGGGAACTGAGGCAGGAGGCTGAATGGCGCCGCTGTCAGCGGAGCGAAAAATACTTCCTTGAAAAGTATTGGTACATCGCGCATCCCGCACAGGGCCGCATCCTGTTTCATCTACGCGAAGCCCAATCCACCGCGTTGGACCGATGGACCTCAGACCGTTACAGTCTGACGTTGAAAGCCCGTCAGGTTGGTTGGACAACGCTGGTCGCAGCCCACCAGTTCTGGCTGGCATTCTTTCATGCCGACCAGAACGTCATCGACCTGTCACGCACGGAGCGTGAAGCCGTTCTTTTGTTGAAGAAAACGAAATACGGGGCTTCGCATCTACCGAAGTGGATGGTGGAACGGGGACCACAGTCGCTGGTCGAACACCAGCAACGCATGGTGTTCGACAACGGATCGCAGGTTACGTCGATGCCGTCCGCGTCGGATCCGGCGCGTGGTGAGTCTGCGACGTTGATCGTGGTGGATGAGTGGGCGTTTTTGCCGAATCCTGAGGAGGCGTGGTCTTCGATTGAGCCGGTGGCGGATGTGGGTGGCCGCATTATTGGTTTGTCTACGGCGAATGGTTCGGGCAATTTCTTTCATCAGTTGTGGGTGGGGGCTTCTACAGGGTCGAACAATTTTGTGCCGATGTTTTTTCCGTGGTCTGCTTCGGAGGATCGGGGCGAGGAGTGGTATGAGTCGAAGCGGGAGGCGATGTTGCCTTGGCAGTTGGCTCAGGAGTATCCGTCTTCTGCGGAGGAGGCGTTTGTAAAGTCGGGTAACCCTGTGTTTGATTTGGACAACCTGTCAGAGTTGGCTAGGGCGGTTTGTCGGGGTCGTGTCGGGTATCTGCATCGTGTTTCGGATCGGGCGGTGGAGTTCCGTGTTTGAGGTGTGGAGGGATCCGAATCCGCAGCATGGGTATGTTTTGGGGGTTGATACGTCTGAGGGGTTGAGTCATGGTGATTATTCGTGTGTTCAGGTGTTGGATTTGAACACGGGGGAACAGGCGGCAATATGGCATGGACATATTCCGCCTGATGAGTTGGCGGAGGAGGTGTTGTCGATTGGGTTGTGGTATCGGGATGCGTTGTGTTGCGTGGAGTCAAACAATCATGGTTTGACGACTTTGACAGTGCTGCGTCAGTTGGGGTATCCGAATTTGTTTAGGAAGCGGTCGTTGAATCAGGCGACGACGCGTGTGTCTCAGGAGTTTGGGTGGCGGACGACACGAACTTCGAAGCCGTTGCTGATTGACGATTTGGGCATGGCGTTGCGTGCGGGTGAGTTGCAGTTGTTTGATGAGGGTACGTTTGCGGAGTTGCGAACGTTTGTGCGTACTGAGCGGGGTAGCATGTCGGGGTCGCCGTATGATGATCGGGTGATTGCGTTGGCGTTGGCGAACCAGATGCGAAAGTATGCGTATGCGCCCGAGTTTGTCCAAAAGGTTGATGATTACTGGACTGTTGATTGGTTCAAACGGTTGGCTTTGCGGGAATCAGACGACCGTGACCCGTTTTTGTTGGGCGGTCGGGGGATTCGTGGGACACATTGACAGTGTATAGGCATCTCAAACAGGAGGAGTACGCCTAATGGCAAAGAATTTTGTTTCGCATACGAACGGCACCGAAACGGTTGACGGTCGCACAGGCCAGAACAACCGTATGGAGCGTGGTTCGTCTGTGTCGGCAAACCCGATTTGGAGGCCCGGTGGCCCTCAGTCGCCGAAGCAGCGGCACACCGATCCGAAGTACGCCAATCAGACCGGCGGCTTTGGTGAGATTACGGATCGTGAAACGCCGATGAACCAGCATGGCATCACTGGCAAGGTTGAGCCTGCCTCCAAGCAGCCGAAATACCGCGGCCACAACGCCGGTTGATCGTGGCGGTTCTACCGCCCGAAGCGTCGTTCGAGGAGTTCGTCGCGTACACGCGTGGGCTACGGGGCGATGTCGGCATTGCCGAGTTGCAGGATCTGTGGCTGTGGCGTCAGAAGTTGCTGACCGTCAAGATCAATGCTGGTACAGGCATACAGTCCCTGCTGCCCGACGACGAAAAGGGTTTGACCAACAGCGAACGTGAACGAAAGACGTTTGCTGAGGCGAAGTCGCAGGGTCGCAATATTGAGAAACTTCCTGAGAAGGCGACATTCTGATGGCGAGAAAGAGTCGGTCGGATCTCCATGAGGAGTATCAGGATCGGCTGAATACGTCTCGTCGCTGGCGTGAGGAAGAACAGTATGACGAGACTTGGCGCCGGTTGAGGGATTTGTATCGGGGGAAGCATTGGCCGATGTCTACATTGGCGCAGCGTGATCTGATCACTGTCAATTTGGCGTTTTCGACAATCAATGTGATTGCTCCATCTGTTTCGGTCAATCATCCAAAGATTGTTGTAACGGCTAATCAGCCGCAGAATAAGGATCGGGCAGCGTTTGTGGAGGCTGTCGCTAATTATCTTTGGCGGCATCACGACTTTCGGGCACCGTTTCGCCGCATTGTCAAGGATTTCCTGATCTTTGGTCATGGTTGGGCGAAGATCGGATGGAAGTTTGTTGAGCAGGAGCGTCTGCTGAGCATGAGCGAACGGGGGGACTTGCTAGATCAGGCAGTTTCGGAGGTTGATCGCTTTGCTGTGGATCAGCCCGATTTGGCGGGATCGTTGCCAACGACTCAGGAGATGGTTGCCTCCATCCCTGATACGTCAATGACGATTGTAGAAGATCAGCCATTCGTGGAACGTATCTCTCCGTTCGACATTTTTGTCGATCCTGAGGCAACGTGCATGGAGGACATGCGGTGGATTGCTCAACGGATTGTGCGGCCTGTTGAGGAGGCTGAGAAGGATCCTCGGTATAAGCCGTCGGCTCGGAAACGGTTGACTGCTGACGCTGGGGTGAACCCGAAGTATTCGGATGCGTTTGACGATGACCATGATTGGGATCGTCTGGAGCAGCGTGTCACACTTTGGGAGTATTACGATGTGGAAGCGAACACCATGTCGGTGTTTGCTGAGAACAGTGAGGAGTTCTTGGTCGATCCTGTACCGATGCCGTATGCGTCGGGGCAACCGTTTGTGATGCTTCGCAACTACGACGTTCCTGATTTCTTCTATCCGATTGGTGATCTGGAAGCCATTGAGGCTTTACAGTTGGAGTTGGATAAGACTCGTTCGCAGTTGATGAACGACAGGAAACGGTACGCCCGCAAGTATCTGTACCATGAGCGCAGTTTTGGACCTGAGGGTCGTGAGGCGTTGGAATCGGATCAGGACGGTCGGTTTGTTCCTGTCATAGATGAGAACAAACCGTTGTCGGAAACGGTGATGCCGTTGCCGCAGGTTGCGATTGCTCCTGAAATCTATGCGTACAGTGATACTATTGAGGACGACATCAACACTGTCAGTGGTATTTCAGAGTATGCGCGTGGGGCTATGCCTGAGATTCGTCGTACAGCGACGGAGGCGTCGATTATTGCTGACGCGCAGAATGCGCGTGCCGCCGACAAGTTGGCGATCATTGAGTTGGCAATTGGTCGAATGTCCCGTCGTGTCATTCAGTTGATGCAACAGTATATGACAGGGGAGCAGATGGCCCGTGTCGCTACCAAGGGTGGCGGCGATCTGTATATTCCGTATGAGCGGAAAGACATTATCGGGGAGTACGATTTCTCCGTTGAGGCTGGTTCGACGCAGCCGATGAATGATACGATTCGTAAGCAGCAGGCGATTAGCCTGCTGAATGCAGTAGCGCCTTTGATCGGTGTGGTTATCGATCCGACCGCCATTGCTCTCCATATTCTTGAAACAGGGTTTGGTATCAAGGATCCGCAAAAGTTTATGATTCAGCAGCAGCAGGCTGCGCCGCCGCCCGACGGGGCTGCAGCGGGCGCGCCTCCTGCGGGCGCCACTGCGGCGCCCCCGCCACCCCCCGTACCCCCTGCGGGCGGTGGTGGTGCCCTTCCGCCAGTATTTGCACCAACGGGGGGTGTGCCTCCCGAATTGGTGGCACAATTACAAAATCAGATGGGTATGGAACTACCATCATTCTGATTTCGGGACACTTTCGCTTATCTATAGGAACAACCTTATGGACTCCGAGGAGATGAAAATATAATGGAAACGATGGAACCCGCTGCGGCGGATACTCTGGATGTTTCGACAGAAGTCGCAACGGAACCTCAGGAACAGTTTGCCGTCACGGTTGACGGTGAACAATCCGAGGTGACCCTGAGTGAACTTCGGGATGGATACCAACGTCAGGCGGATTACACCCGTAAGACGCAGGAGTTGGCATCCGAACGTCAACGGTTACAACAGGCAGAGACGATTGTGGCGGCTATGGAAGCCGATCCACAGGGTACTCTGACCGCTTTATCTAACGCCTACGGTATAAAGGCGGACAACCCCGTGCCTTCCAAAAAGGCGTCAAACGACGACTATTTCTCGTTTGACGATGATGAGAATGCTACGGCGGATCCGACGGAAGAACGGTTGGGACGGATTGAGGCGACGTTGGACCGTCAGGCGCAATCGGCAAGGCAACAGACCTTGCAGCGAGAAGTCGCTGTGTTGAAGAACCGATTTGGCGAGTTTGATGCCCAAGAGTTGTATTCACATGCTCTACGGCACAAGATCCCGAATCTGGAAGCCGCTTTTGCCCATATGCATTTCAGTGAGGTTTCGTCAACTGCAGAAAAATTGCAGGCTGATAAGGATGTCACTGATGCGAAGCGTGACGGTGTTCCCGTGGCGAGTGGAGGTTCCACTCAAGCGGGTGCAGTTGTCAGCGGAGCGGATGCGGGCAAGAAGGTTTCTTCCCTTCGCGAAGCGTTTATTCTCGCTAAGAAACTACACAGTTAGTGAGGTAAAGAATTATGGCTGGTAACAGCGAATTTGACCAGATTCTCTCCACTACGCTGAAAAACTACATTCCGAGGTTGACTGACAACATCTTCTCTGCGCGTCCTCTTTTTTATGCGTTGACGAATGGTCAGACAATTCGGCGTGTCAGCGGTGGAGCGAAAATTGTAGTGCCGGTTATCTACGGCACAAACAGCACAGCCGCCTCGTATGCTGGAACCGATACTATTCCGATCACGGCTCAGACGGGCATTTCTGCCGCTGAGTATTCGTGGAGGCAGTACGCGGCCACAGTAACGATTAGCGGCATTGAAGAAGCGAAGAACAATGGTGAGGCTGAGATCATCGACCTGCTGGAAGGCAAAATCTTCCAGACGCAGGAGACGGTCATTGAGAACATGAACACCATGTTTTTCGGAAACGGTACTGGAAACGGTGGCGACGACTGGCTGGGCCTTTCGGCTCTGGTTGGCTTGGGCAACGAC
>Ga0207887_1000099_pt1 | contig 17702 bp, 19 predicted proteins | sample LinPmetageLP38_FD_184051 | JGI IMG/M metagenome (GOLD analysis project Ga0207887, IMG submission 184051) | Marine viral communities from the Pacific Ocean - LP-38 (SPAdes) | ecosystem: Environmental > Aquatic > Marine > Oceanic | place: Pacific Ocean | collected 2010-06-15 | reverse complement strand
TGCTTTCGCTGTCGGTTTGGTTGTCCATTTAGTTTTTATTTATCACGATTTACTATCGCCCTTATGCCGTCGTAAGCTCACAGGTTATCTATTATATGTCTACTATACACAGCCCCTCAGCAGTCAAGCATGCTAGCTCGTTCGCTCGTACCAGTCGTCAGGCTGTCGCCACTTTATTTATTGGCAGTGCGGTTATGCTAGGATTGTCAGGCTGCGGGCAAAAAGGCGATCTATATCTGGCAGACTCTAGTAGTCAAACGATAGAGGGCAGTGTGTCTGTACTGGATAGTACTAGCCATCCACAAGATGCAGCCTTTGCAGGCATCGACGATGATAACTATCAAAAAAACCGCTACCTAGAAGAGCAAATGGTGCTACCTGAGCCTAGTACTGATCCCAACGACTATTAATTGCTAAGCTATTAATTACTAGGCTAATAATCGTTAAGCTGAGCCAATGGATAGCGGTTAGGTGCTTGTTAATTAACAGTTTCACTAACTGTCGATTCTTTACTGCCTGATTGACTAAATAGCTTTGCTACCTAAATTTAATTTTCACCCTTGATAATCTGATTATATTAGAGATGTTTATATGAGTCATTCTGAACTACCTGCTGACTTGACCGATTCTGCTACTGGCGAATCCGTTACTATCCAAACTGAGCAAGGGTTGTATGTTGACCCGAAAGCGTTGAGTGCTCACTTGCCAGCGCTAAGCTATCGCGGCGATGCATTGAATATGGAGCAGGTCAGTATTGATGAGCTAGCAAAACAATATGGCACACCATGCTACGTGTATTCACAGCAAGCAATATTGGACGTTTATCAAGCTTATACCGATAGCTTTGCCAGTCTGAATCATCAAGTATGCTATGCCGTAAAAGCAAACTCTAACCTTGCCGTGCTTGGTGTCTTGGCACAGGCAGGTGCTGGGTTTGATATTGTCTCTCGCGGTGAGCTAATGCGCGTGTTGGCGGCAGATGGCGCAGCATCACGTGTAGTATTCTCAGGCGTTGGCAAAACGTATAGTGATATCGAATATGCGCTGACTCAAGGTATTGGCTGCTTCAATGTCGAGTCTATCAGCGAGCTGACTTTAATCAATGAAGTGGCAAAGTCACTCGATAAGCCTGCGCCAATCTCGTTACGCGTTAACCCTAACGTCGATGCCAAAACCCATCCATATATCTCAACAGGTCTCAAAGACAACAAGTTCGGTATCACTCACGAAGACGCATTAGCGGTTTATCAGCAAGCGGCTGATTTATCACATATAGACATCGTTGGTATTGATTGTCATATCGGCTCGCAGTTGACTGAGGTAGAGCCATTTGTTGCAGCATTAGATAAAGTGATTGAGCTGATACATAGCCTGCGTGACGCTGGTATTGAGTTACAGCATATCGATTTGGGCGGTGGTTTGGGTGTGCGCTATATTGATGAGACGCCTGTGTCTATCGATGAGTTTGCCCAAGCATTATTGCCAAAACTTAGCGAGCTTGGTTTGACCGTGTTCTTTGAGCCAGGTCGTAGTATCGTTGCCAATGCTGGCGTGCTATTGACTCAAGTTGACGTACTCAAGCCGACTGAGCATAAGAACTTTGCTATTGTTGATGCCGCTATGAATGACTTGATTCGTCCTGCTTTATATCAAGCTGAGATGGCGGTGATTCCAAGTGTATTGCCTAGCGATGGTATCGATACGGATGGCACGCAGCCATGGGACATCGTTGGCGCTATTTGTGAAACGGGTGACTTCTTGGCAAAAGACCGCCTACTGTCATTGGCCACAGGCGATGTATTGGCCATCACGGGTGCAGGTGCTTACGGCTTTACCATGAGTAGTAATTACAACTCACGCCCACGTGCTAGCGAAGTGATGGTGTCTGGTGATAGTCATCAGCTAATCCGCAAGCGCGAAACGATTGAATCATTATATGAAAATGAAACATTGTGGCAGGCGCAGTAAGGTTATTAAAGACGAGCCAAAACTATCGCCGTATTTGATGATTGAAGAGAACCCATTGTGATAATGACAATGGGTTTTTTTATGACTGGATTTTGAGGGAAGTGCTTTTTAATTAAAGCTGATTCTTAATTGAAGGCATGCCTTTAGTTGAAGGCAACACCATTCACAAAAATTAGAGTAGCAAGGAAAACGAGTGCAAGTACTACTCACTGTAGACTAAACAAGTTTGACACCGCTAATCGTATTTTTGGGGATTGGTATTATTATGATTGTATCTGACAGCGTGCTAATATAAGGCATACATAAAAATAGGATAGGACATCAAAGATATGCTAATAGAGTTTACTAAAATGCATGGGTTGGGTAATGATTTCATGGTCATTGATTTAGTGACCCAGCGCTTAGATTTGACCAAGGGTTTGGTGCAGTTATTGGGCGACCGTCACCTAGGCATTGGTTTTGATCAGCTGCTCGTAGTCGAGCCACCGATGCGTCCTGATGTCGATTTCAGTTATCGTATTTTTAATACTGATGGTACCGAAGTCGAACAGTGCGGCAATGGCGCGCGTTGTTTTGCGCGTTTTGTGCAGGCACGTAAACTGTCATTTAAGCAGCGTCTACGCGTTGAGACGGCTAGCGGTATTATTTCTCTGACCACTGATCGCTACGGTTGGGTAGATGTCGATATGGGCAAGCCTAAATTTGAGCCAGATGAGATTCCGTTTAGCCCAAGAGCGACGACCAAAATCCAAAACACCTATCATCTTGATGTAAATGGTACACCGGTACAGCTGTACGTTGCCAATATGGGTAACCCGCACGCTGTGATAAAAGTCGATGACGTACTTGATGCTGAGGTTGAGACTTTAGGCAAAGCAATTGAATCGCATCCTGCCTTCCCAGACCGCGTCAATGTGGGCTTTATGCAAGTGATGAATCAGCGACACATTCGTCTACGTGTGTACGAGCGCGGTGTGGGTGAGACCCAAGCTTGTGGTACCGGCGCGTGTGCAGCAGTAGCCGTTGGTATACGTGAAGGCTGGCTTGATGAGGGTGAGGAAGTTCGCGCACAGCTATATGGTGGCAGTATGATTATCAAGTGGCAGCCAGGCTATTCAGTTACGATGACGGGTCCGACCGCTTTTGTCTATGAAGGCGTATTTAGTCCAGATGGCCTGATGGCACAAGCAGGTCTTAAACCCAATGCTGAAGGCTGATAACTGTTGTTAGGCCAATCGTATAAATGCCAAGGATGGTTCTAATATGTTTATGTCTACCAATAAAAACATTCAGGCAGCGAGCTCAGCACCTTGGCTATCTACTGAGCTGGCTGCCACTATAGAGTCGGACGCTGCATTACGAGAGTTGCTCGCACCTGTGCATCGTTGGCTCAATACATTGTCTGTGCGCAACCATTCGCCGCATACTCTGACCGCTTATTTCGCTGGTTTGAATCAACTGGCGTTATTTTTGCGTGGTAAGCGTCTAACGTGGACACGCTGTGATAAACGGCAACTTGCCCAGCACATCAGTCAACGTCTTGATGAAGATAAGTTGGCGCTTGCCAGTGTCCAGCAAGAGTTGTCTGCGATTCGGCATTTTTATGGTTGGATGATTGAAGAAAAGCTAGCACGTATCAACCCAACCACTGGCTATCAGCTGAAGCGTAGTCCTAGACCGCTGCCTTCTATCGCTGATGTCGATTTGCTGACTCAGCTACTCGATCAAGAGATCCCTGATACACCAGAGCAAGCGCGCTTATGGTTACGTGATAAAGCTATGTTCGAATTGCTCTATAGTAGTGGCTTGCGAGTTGGCGAGTTGGTTGCACTCGATATGGCAGATGTAGATTTGTCTGACTTACGGGTACGAGTCACAGGTAAAGGAAATAAAACACGGCTAGTACCATTAGGGATAAAGGCCGCAGAAGCGATTAGTCGCTACCTACCGCATCGTAACCTTTGGGTAGAGCAGATGGATTGCGCATTGTTCATCAGTGAAAAACTCGGCACCAGATTATCAACACGGGCAGTGCAACAGCGCTTAAAAGTCGCTGCTACCCGCGCAGGTATCGCCCAAAACATGTATCCTCATCTACTGCGTCATTGTTTTGCATCACATATGCTGTCAGGCAGTGGTGACTTGCGCGCTGTACAAGAGATGCTCGGGCATAGTGATATTAGCACCACGCAAATTTATACCCACGTCGATTTTGCAAAATTAACGCAGGTTTATGATCGCGCCCATCCACGAGCAACTCATGCTCAAAATGAAGAATTGTCCTAGCAATTAGGCACGAAATCCACTGTATTTCACAATCTACGCCAAACGATGGCAATCAAAGATAGGCAGTTTTTGGCGGCCTTGCTCTTGCGCTTGCTTGTCTAATGACGCCATGACGATGGCATATTGTTTATCCAACTTGCTATCGTCATAGCTTGCGATAACAGTACTATCAAACGCTGTAATGGCTGCATGTCCCCATGCCTGACGGGTACTACCATCTTTATAGAGATGATCGCCACCTTGTGCTGCGCCAATGACCATACATTGACTGTCTAGAGCACGAGCACGTAACAACAACGACCAGTGCGCTTGCCCAGTCAAGTACGTAAAGGCAGAAGGTGCACTCAACAGTTCAGCACCGGCTTGTCGTAGACGCTGCGCCAATGCTGGGAAGCGCAAATCAAAACATACCATCATGCCGAGTTGATAGACTGTATTGCCTACTGCTAATGGTGCAATTACGGTCTGCGTACCCGGCTCAAAGGTCGCCGCTTCGTTATAGCTGCCATGCTTATCGGCCACAGTTGCGGTAAACAGATGAATCTTGTCGTAACGTGCGACGCGAGTGCCATCTGGTGCAAACAGCTGGCTCACTTGGCGCAATCTACCATCAGGAACGACAGTACCATCAGGACGATAATGGCAGGGTAACGAGCCTGCTAGTACATGGATACCAGCAATGCGGGCGTAATCTGCTATCGTCGCTGATAAGTCATCAAAACGCTCGGCAGTAGCAGATTGCTGTCCCATACTACAACAGTTCTCAGGCAATACAACAAGCTCAACACCTTGAGCTTGTGCATCTGTGATGGCTGCTTTGATATCTGCTAAATTATCCTCAACATTCTGCTGACTGTTCATTTGAATAGCAGCGACGTTAAGTTGATGGTTACTTGAATTCATGACAATATTCCTATTGGGTGTGAGCTGTATTGGTCATTCACCGTAATTTATTATAATATTTTCGCGGTAATGAGCAGACTGCTCGTATTTATGGGTTGCTCATCCTTGCCAAGATGTTAGTTTACTAGCGATAGCAAACCAAACGTATCCGGACAAAACATAAATTATCATAGCAAAATTGTGGCAAAAAATGCTATCGTCATGTCCTGATAAGATTTATGTCGTTACCTTTACTGACAGAATAAACACAATATCACTAAGATCGGAGTGCAATAAGCCGCCCATGAGTATGTCGTTCGGATTGGCGACCACGCTGAGCAACTCACAAAAGCTAACCCCGCAAATGCAGCAAGCCATAAAATTGCTGCAGCTCTCTAGTCTTGAGCTCGCACAAGAGGTTCAGGCAAAGCTAGATAGTAATCCATTACTTGAACGTATCGAAAACGATGACGAATACGACAGTGGTGACGATGAAATAGAGGAGTGGAGCGAGCCGTTGACGCTTGATAGCTGGAATCAAAGTAGCAGTGACTCATTTGACTCAGTACCTACTACCAGTACAGAGTACAGTGGCGATAGTAGCGATAGCTTCAGTGATAGTTTGGATAAATTACAACAGCCTAATATTGATGATAGTGCAATAGATATAGATAGCTACAGCAGTTCAGATGCCGATAGCTTTGATATAGGTAGCTTTGACACGGGTAACTATGCCTCTACCGCAACGGGCTCTGGCAATAGTAGGGGTGATGAAGATTTCGATAGTTACCAAGGCGGTACATCGTCTACCATTCAAGATCATGTGCGCTGGCAGTTGAACTTTAAGCGTCTATCAGAGGCCGATACGCTGATTGCAGAATATTTAATAGACTCCATGGATGACATGGGCTTTATTCGAATTGATATAGATGAGCTGCTGCAGAGCTTTGATACGATGGCAAGTTTCTATCAATGGGATGAGCGCGTTGAAAAAGAAGAGGTCTTGACGGTATTACGTATCATCCAGTCCTGTGATCCAGTTGGCGTAGGGGCGCGTCATTTAAGCGAATGCTTATCGATTCAGCTATCTAAGCTAGATGCTCACACCGAATATCTACAAGAAGCTCAAGCGCTGCTATCAGCGAGCGAGCATTTAGTCAGTAATAACATTAAAGCACTGACTGAACGCACAGGGCTTGCACCAGAATACATCACACCTGCGCTTACGCTACTACGCACCTTAAACGCTTCGCCAGGGCTGCTGTTTCAGTCTAGCCAGCCTGACTATGCCCAGTCGCCTGAGAGCTACGATATTCCAGATGTGTTGGTCACACCGGTTAGAAACAATAAGGCGACAAGTAACTCTGAAGCAGAAGAAGATGGCTGGTATGTACGCCTCAATCCAGATACCTTACCAAAACTACGCGTAAACCAAGAATATGCCAACTTGGTCAAGCGTGGCGATGACAGTCCTGACAATCAATATCTGCGCGAAAACCTCACCGATGCTCGATTGTTTATTCGTAGTATCGAAGAGCGCAATCAAAATCTACTAAAAGTAGCGACTAGCATTGTACGCTATCAACAAGAGTTCCTGCAGCATGGTGCAACCGCCATGCAACCCCTAATATTAAAGGCAATTGCTGAAGAAGTTGACTTGCATGAGTCGACAGTCTCACGCCTTACCACCAGTAAAACCATCTTGACGCCGCAAGGATTGTTTTCTTTGAAACACTTTTTCTCCTCTCACGTAAGTAGTGCTGATGGAGATATCTCATCGACCGCTATCAGTGCCATGATCAAAAAGCTCATCGCTGACGAAGACCCCAAAAAGCCATTATCAGACAGTCGTATCAAATATGAGCTGTTAGCAGATGGTATCGATATAGCCAGAAGAACCGTCGCCAAATATCGTGAAGCAATGAATATTGGCTCGTCTACTCAGCGCAAACAGAAATATTAATTATCTAAGATCATCTTTCTACAAGGTTAATGGCTACCTGTCTGTATAGTGTAAACCAGGTATAAAAAATAAAATTTTTTGATTATATAGAAACCAAGTAGAAATAATAGGTATTGTTACACTTAATTACAATTTAACAGCTTGCTACTGAGCGATTTTCATGACAAATTAGAGTCATACCAACAACGAACACCAAACGCCGATTTATAGTATTTATTTACAATTAATAAAGGAGACGATAAAAGGATACGTCGACACATTACTAGAGGCATTGGAGTAGTTATTGGTAAGGCAGGATGACAAAAGCAAGAATGCTACCTCATCTGTTGATTGTAAGTTACAAATAAAAGGACAACAATATGAATGTTTCTATCAGTGGTCATCATATCAGCGTTACAGAAGCTATGGACACAGCAGTACGCGAGAAGCTTGAAAAAGTAGAGCGTCACTTCGATCAGATACAAAGTATTCAAGTGATTTTATCGTTAGACAATAGCGGTGCTAGCGCTGGCGGTAAAAAGAGCCATAAAGCTGAAGCAATTATGCGTGTCTCGGGTCAAGAAATGTTTGTCCAAGCGTATGAAGATGATATGTATAAAGCCATTAACGAGATGGCAGACAAGCTAGATAGACAAGTACGTAAGTACAAAACCCGTCAAGAGCGCAAAAAGACTCAGGGTGCAGGACGCGATGGTCGCTATCAGGATCTAACCCCTGCAGAAGCAGTACCAGCAGCATAGTTCGGGTTTAAAACTTTGAACACTATCGTTATAAGCTAGTGAAAGTAGACTAAGAGAATAAAAAATTTATAAGTAGCTACTGCATTAGTTTGTAATTGACGTAAAAAAAGACCTCTAACATGTAATACGTTGAGGTCTTTTTTAGCATTAGTAAACTTAGAATGAAAATGAACTAGCTATCAGCTCAAGCTTATCTATCTAAACATTATTAACCACCGCCGACGGCTTGTACTACTTCGATATTCATACCTTCTACGATACGCAGTTGAGCAAGCTCGCTCTTTGGCGTCAGCTCGCCGTCGACTTCCACAGCGTAACGACCCTGACTAAGGCCAAGCTCATTGATAACCAGTTGCACAGTCTGATGAGTGGTTTGCAAGCTTTTACCATTGACACTAATGGTGCTCATATTAAATACTCCCTACTAAATTAAAATTCCTGTGTATCCGCTATTCACTACGTATCTTTTGTTTTGTTACTGATAATTCATTGCGGCTAATGTAAAGAGCTAAAAATCACAATTACTATCGAGTAGCTCAGCTAACTGAGTCTTTCAATCGAAAGGCGGAAACGGCCAGCCATAGCCAACCTACAATCATAAGAACACCGCCAATAGGCGTAATCGCACCGAACCAACGCGGTGCACCAAGCGTCATTGCATACAAACTACAAGCAAAAATGATAATGCCAATTTGTAGTAACCAAGCGGTCGTCTGAGTAATATATTTCAAACGAATCAGTAAGCCCACAAGCAATAATCCAAGCGCATGTACAAAAAGATATAGCGTTGCCGTATGCCACCACTCGAGTTGTTGAGTGCTGACACGACCTTCTAGACCATGAGCACCAAACGCGCCCAGAGCAACAGCAATTGCCATATTAATTGCTGCAATACCGATCCAATTTAACATTGAACAACTCGTATCATCTTAAGGCTACTGAATATCATCTGGCAAAATCACACTATCAATGGTCATCGCATCACGAATCTTGTCCATGGCATTTTTCTCAATCTGACGGACTCGCTCAGCTGAGATAGAGTAAACCGCAGCTAACTCATGCAAAGTGGATTTTTGCTCAGATAACCAACGCTGTTCGACAATATCACGCGAACGATCATCTAAGGTACCCATAGCAGCGATAAGTGCTGACGAGTTGTTTTCTTCCCAATCTGCTTCCTCTAACTGCTCAGCTGGGTCGATACCGTCTTCCAAAAATAGCTGAGGGGCATAGCGACCATCATCATCGTCGCTTGACTGCGCCTCGAACGAAGCGTCATAAGAAGTTAGACGTGATTCCATCTCTAACACTTGCTTGCGTGTGACATTCAAGTCATTAGCGATAGCGTCCGCTTCTTCTAGTGTCAGCTGATTATTGGTCTTCTTAAGGCTACGGAGGTTAAAGAACAGTTTACGATGAGCCTTGGTAGTCGCAACTTTCACAATACGCCAGTTGCGAATCACAAACTCATGAATTTCAGCTTTAATCCAATGTACGGCAAAGGATACCAAACGTACGCCTTTATTCGGGTCAAAACGTTTAACTGCTTTCATTAATCCTAAGTTACCTTCTTGGATTAAATCTGCTTGCGGCAATCCATAGCCCGAGTAACTACGCGCGATATGAATCACAAAACGTAGATGCGACATCACCAGTAGACGAGCGGCTTCGACATCACCTTCATCATAATAGCGATGCGCCAGCTCTTGCTCTTGTACTGGTGTCAAAATAGGGATCTGATGGACAGTATTGATATACGCACCCAAATTTACCCCTGGCGCTGACAGGTGAGTTGGCATAGCTGGTACTAAGTCGCGCGTACTGGTATTGCCCAATGTACTCGCATCATAAGGTGGTCGCTGAGCCGCGGCCTTTAATGCAGCATCGCGTGCATCATTTTTTATAGGAGCTGAGCCATCTTTTTTATTTGTATTTACAGCATCAGTAGAAGTATTAGCCATATTCTTGACCTTGGTTAAATAGTTAAGCAAATAGTCAGATAAAAATCTTTATGATTTAATTGTAAAGGATAGCAGCGCTTAGTTGCTATCAGTTTTGGTAATGATGAAGTGATATATTGTAGCGAAACGCTGTAATGATGTGCCATCAACTGACGAGTGGTCAGTAACTTCATTGACCACTAGCTCTAAACAATCTGCCGCCTGTGATTGCTGACTTTGTCGACAAAACGCTGTGATATCAGCTTGCGAGTTAGGGTCGGTTGCAACCACGTACAGCGATTCGCCAACTGTTACGTCACGTAATGCGACTTTAGTTTTTAACAATGGCATCGGGCATGCAAGACCGCGTCCATCAACAAAACCTTTTATATTTAGTTCAGATCGCGCTGTAGCTACATCATCTGGATTATGACTCTCAGTCGGTAGCAACTCTAGTAGACTCGCAATGTCGTTTTGCTGTGCATCAGTCAAATTCGCTGATAACTGTATAGAATGCGACACACGTTCGATGACTAATTCACTAGCAGCGGACATAACTTAAACCTTGTAGATGTCTATATTTTAATTTGCTTTATTAATAATAGGCTTTGTTATTGAGTACGAACATAATCCATCAATCATAAATTATGAGGTCGTCATCACAGTCACCTAAACCTACTATCATTGTTGCTTATTATACCAAATAGACAATGTATAGTTGCAGTTGAATATAATCAACGCTGCGTTCGGTTCACTAGAATCATATAACCAAGAGTTGCGCGATTAGCAATTGCCCGATGAATAGTTATACGATTGAGACTTACTGCATAAATAGTAGCCTAATTAATAATTACACAGCCATGTTGCGCAATCGTGACGGGTGGCTAAGTTATTGGTAGTTAAGTGCATTGTAGAATTGACCTTGGATAAACAAGCTCGTATAGTCGAAAAGACGTCGTCAATTATCTTATAGGATATGCACTTGTACCATGCTCATAGAACGAAGCGACCCGACAGCAACAACTCTTTAGTAGCCAAAAACTCTGTAGGCTTACCAATTATGTTATCTAAGCGAAAAGATAAACGTCATTTCATGAGTTTAGCTTTGCCAAATAGTATCAAAGTAGGGTTGTCAATGATGCTACTAGCCATGGCTAGTGGTGCGCATAGTCGTGAGAGTCAAACGCTGCCACTTGCTGATAGCTCGTGGCAAGTCACAGATCCGCAAACGCTAGATCTACCAAATCTGCGCGGGCAAGGCTTGAGCTTTGCTGAGCAATATCAGAATAAAATGCTTGGCGAGTGGTCATTACAGAATATCAATGGCCGTGTCAGAATGGAACATGATCCTTGGGTACAAGAAACGATAAAAGACATGACGTGGCGTCTCAATGCCCAAGCTCGTCAGCAAGCACCACTTGGCGTTGTTATCATTGATAATCCCAGTATCAATGCCTTTGCAGCGCCTGGTGGCGTAATCGGTATCAATACTGGAACGATACTGTCAGCTAGTAGCATGGATGAGCTGGCGAGCGTCGTCGCGCATGAAGTTGCGCATATCAGTCAACGACACTACGAAAGCGGCGCTGACGAACGTAAAAAAGCCTTGCTGATGCAGCTAGGCGGTATGCTAGCTGCGATTGCCGCCTCAGCTGTCGATGGTGATGCCGCTGCGGCTGTGATGATGGGCAGTCAGACAGCCTCTATGAATAGCAGTATGGCCTTTAGCCGTAGTAACGAGCGTGAGGCTGACCGAGTAGGGATGCAGATTATGACCCAAGCGGGTTATGATCCTCGGGCGATGCCACGGTTCTTTGCCACGATGAATCAACAGAGTCAGTTGAACCAAGTTGAGAATCAATTTTTACCGAGTTTTGTACGTTCACATCCTCTGAGTAATGAGCGGTTGAGCGAGTCACAAAGTCGCGCTCAGCAATATCCAACGCTCTCATTGAGCCAACAGCAGCGCCATCAAGCATTGTTTGATTTACTGTATTGGCGTGTGCAAGTGACTGGTAAACATGCCTCTGAAGTCACGCTGACAACGGCTGCTAAAAACAGTCTCGGAGCTAAACTTGCGCTAATGCATTGGTATGGAGAGCAGCAGCGCTTTACAGATGCTAATAAGGTATTGGCCGAGATAAATGCGTTATCAAGCACACAGCGTCAAAATTTAGAGCCTCTATTGTCGATTACGCACAGTCAGTTATTGAGTGAACAAGGTAAGTGGCAACAAACCGTAGATGTCTTAGAGAGCCAGCAGCGCCTATATCCTGAGCGCCGTGATTTACGTCTTTATCTGGCCGAAGCACTGACTAACAGTAATCAACCGATAAAAGCCCAAGCGTTGTTGAAGCCACTAACAGAACAGCAGCCAAGCGACCGTTACGCATGGCAAAGCTTGCAACTTGCCAATGAAAAACTTGCTAAGACCACCACATCACCACAGTTAGCCAATATCGCGACGATTAATGCATTGCGCTATCGCAGTTATGATCAGCTATGGAATGGGCGTTATGAGAGTGCGCTGACCTCTCTGACACAGGCCAAACAGTTGACGGAAAATCTGCAAACCACAGATCAGGCCAATAGTGCTCGTCCATTACTAGCTAATATTAATGCTGAAATTAAAGCAATAAAAACCGCCAAAGACTTTAAGCCCTAGGCGGTTAGTTGTACAGATTAGCCTGCCAATCAATAGCAAGTGTTAGCCTTGTAGCGCGTCTTTAACCATTTTAGAAATCAAAGCAGGATCAGCACGGCCAGCTGTCTTATTCTTTAAGACACCCATGACGCTACCCATATCACGCATAGACGTAGCACCTTGCTCAGCGATTTCAGCATTTACCAATGCCATGATCTCGTCTTGATTCATTTGCTGCGGCATAAACTCGTTGATGATATCAATCTCAAACTGCTCTTTGGTGGCCAAGTCATCACGGCCATTTTCTGTAAAGATAGTTAGTGATTCTTGACGCTGCTTTAGCTGTTTTTGCAAAACTTCTAATACTTGGGCGTCATCAAGTTCTGTCTGACGGTCAATCTCGATTTGTTTCACTACTGACTGTACATTGCGCAGTACTTTGACGCGCTCAAGCTCACGAGCTTTCATTGAAACTTTGATATTGTCTGATAACGTCTGTTTAAGTTGGCTCACTGCTATTATCCTTATCGATCTGTTAAATGCTATTCGTTAGATGTCGTTTGTTAAATTTTTAGAACCAAACCTGCTGATAGTGGTTTTAATAAAAAATTATGTCAGCAGTAATAACAAAAATTGTAGCATAAAAAACGCCACTGATATCGATTGATAACAGTGGCGTTAGTGTAGCGCTTGTACCTAGCTAATCAGATTACTGATTAGTACATACGAGTGGTACGAATAGTTTCGCGTTGTAACTTCTTCTTATAACGCTTTACGGCAGCAGCTTTTTTACGCTTACGTACTTGCGTTGGTTTTTCATAAAACTCACGCTTACGTACGTCTGACAATACACCAGCTTTTTCACAAGCACGTTTGAAACGACGGATAGCGATATCAACTGGTTCGTTTTCTTTAACCTTAACTGCAGGCATGAAGACTCCTCGATTAGGATGAGATATAAGGGCATTAGTTTGGCTGTGTATTAGTATTTAGCCGTAATATCTCAAGATTACAGGCATCAGCTCAAACTAGGACAATTCTCACGCATTAGCGTAAGGGCAGGTATTTTAATAAAAAATACCAACAAAGTCAATGATTTTAAGCATTTATTGCCGATAGGGTATTCAATTAGATGGCTATTTGAATTTGGCTCACAAACTATGAATTCGACATATATACAACGCTTTATCAATAAAAAATCCCTACCGTCTATAACGGTTTGATTGGAGTTTATGCTATGATAATTCCCATATTATAGGGTCTATTGAACTTTCAAATATTAGGACTGCTGATAGCTAAAGTTACACTAAACTAGGCGAAAACCGACGATAATGTCGAGATCTTAGCTAGGTTTTCAACAACGGTTGGGGTAATTTTAGCATCAGCCTTTCAGGGCAGTACTCTTTTTTGTCAATATATGGCGAAATAGTTTGACCTAGAATGACTAGGCTTCAACAATTTCACTGCATATTGTCTAAAAAATAGTGACTGTCAGCACCCCATTTGAAAGTTCAATAGACCCTAGTAAGCCTATGAACCGTCTTGTGTGTATTTTATTGAGGATGTTGGAATGAAAAAAACAGTATTTAACACGGCATTAAGCACCGCACTTATCGTAGCTTTAGGTATGAGCGTGAGCGCTTGTAGTGGCGGCGAAGAGCATGAAGAAATAATGGCAATCGATCGCGTTGACGAAGCTGCTGAACTTGCCATCAAAAATGCACCACCAGCTGAAGAAATGGAGTTCCCAGAGACAGCACCAATGCCAGCGGCTGATGCAGTGGGTACAGAAGCTGACGCTGATACTACAGAAGCAGCAGCTACCGATAGTATGGATACAGCCGCTGCTCCTACTGACAGCGCTGATATGGCGGCTACTGACGATACAGCTGCAGCCATTGCTGAATAATTTAGTGGTTAATGGACTATTAACTCAATGGACTATTAAACAGTCGTTGGTCGTATACGTAAGTACTTTAAGCTTATATAACGCACCTCTAATTGATTGCAGACTGACTAAGTAAGGGTAAAACCATGATTGATATACAACCGTATATGAACAAGCTGAAATTGTCTGTGATCAGCATGAGTGTGGTATTTGCTGTGAGTGCTTGTAGCGGTGATAACACAGCTACGGAAGAGTCTACAGCAGCCAATGAGCCTGTTACCGCTATAGAAGAGAAAGCTGTAGCAGAAACCGAAGGCACGACGCCTGAGTCTGTGGTTGAGCCAGAAACAGATACAGAACCAAAAGCAGCAACAGAGTCTGCCGACATAGTAGATGACGCAGTGGCAACACCTGAAACTGATTCTGAGCCTGAAGTGTTGGCAGCAGATGCAGGTGCCAAACTGTATGAATCAAATTGTCAGGTGTGTCATGCTGCAGGTTTGCTCGATGCGCCAAAGTATGGTGATACAGCGGCTTGGACAGCTCGTCTGACCAAAGATAAAGAGACGTTGTACATGCACTCGGCTAAAGGCTTTAATAAAATGCCAGCGCAAGCAGTAAACGGTGTGACCGAAGCACAAGTTAAAGCAGCTGTTGATTATATGCTAGCGTCGGTAAGCTGATACTCTATATTAGAGTATGTCAGCTATTGAAATTTGCTAAACTGGCCGTCATTGTGACTGACAATGACGGTTTTTTTATGCACGTTTTTTGTCATGTCAGTCTGAGAATATACAGCTGTATCAAGCGAATTCGAGATAGTGTGTGGCTGATTGTATTATAGTCGGTGAACTACTAAACCGCTACGGCGTTACCCTCCTTAGATGTACTACTTGTACAATCTGCAGTCGGCTGCCTTGTACTCATTTTAGAGTTCTTTGACTATAGTTATCCAGTTTCTCAAAATGATGTAAGATAAAAGTGCGATAAAAATAGCACGAAAACGAAAGTATAAAGGCAAAAGTATGAAAGTATTGGGCTTAGAGACCTCTTGTGATGAGACGGGGCTAGCGATTTTTGATAGTGAGCAAATAAATAGCGACAACCAAGGTTTGGTCGGGCAAGTACTGTACTCTCAGATTGAGCTGCACGCCCTTTATGGTGGCGTTGTGCCTGAGCTTGCTAGCCGCGATCATATTCGTAAGCTAGTACCGTTACTTAATGAGCTACTCGAACAGTGCGATATGACAAAAAGCGAGATCGATGCGATTGCCTATACCAAAGGGCCTGGACTTATTGGTGCATTGATGACAGGTGCATTATTTGGACGTAGCTTGGCATATGGTTTAGATATCCCAGCGATTGGTATTCATCATATGGAAGGGCATCTTTTGGCGCCGCTTATGGGCGCAAACCCTCCGGCGTTTCCTTTTGTCTCGCTATTGGTGTCTGGTGGGCATACGTTACTGATTGCTGCACACGGTGTTGGACAATATGAGATATTGGGTGAGTCGATAGATGATGCGGCGGGTGAGTGCTTTGATAAAGCGGCTAAAATGTTGGGTCTGCCTTATCCTGGCGGTCCTAATATTGCTAAGCTGGCAGAAGCTGGTAATCCTGACGCTTACGCACTCCCAAGACCAATGCTACATCGGGGTCTAGACTTTTCGTTTAGTGGCATGAAAACAGCCGTACATAATCTGATTAAGGATACGCCACACTCAGGAGGGTCGGGTAATGGCGCTGACAGCGATCCACAGATTCGTGCTGATATTGCTGCAAGTTTTCAGCATGCAGTGGTCGACACGCTAGTGAAAAAATGTGTCAAAGCACTTAAGCAAGCAGATATGAGCCGCTTAGTAATTGCAGGCGGGGTCAGTGCCAATACTCATCTGCGTGAGATGTTAGAGGCTGAACTGGCTAAGATCAATGCAACGGTTCATTATGCACCGCCTGCGCTATGTACGGATAATGGCGCGATGATTGCTTATGCAGGTTTTGAGCGCTTGCAAGCAGGACAGTCTGATGATTTGGCTGTTAGCTGTATTCCGCGTTGGCCAATGACAGAGTTGCCAGCCGTGTAATTGAGCCTTTGGTCCAACACGTTTATATGAATTAAGGACAGTCTATGCAGTGGCTTGCTATCGGTTTGGGCGCAGCATTCGGTGCTTGCTTGCGAGCGTGGCTATCGCGTTTTAATGCCTTGCACGGTTGGGTGCCACTCGGTACCCTGAGCGCCAATATCTTAGGCGGACTGCTGATAGGGTTGGCGCTAGTGTGGTTTGAGCGTATGGGTAGCAACTTGTCCGATCACGTGCGCGTGTTTGTGATTACTGGCTTCTTGGGCGGATTGACTACGTTTAGCACGTTTAGTGCAGAGGTGTTTGGCTTTATTCATGATGGGCGGTTGCTAGCAGGTTTAGCGCTCATCGGTTTGCATGTAGGACTGACGTTATTGGCAACTGCTATCGGATTCTATTTCTTTAAGCTGGTTTTGTAGCTGTTGATATTAATCGCGATAGTCCGTTATAAGTAGTTCCAAAGATACAGTCTGTTTTAAGTGGTCTATTAATAGGTTTGAGGGGCTTTTTAGGTGGTTCCGTTGGGATATACCCTAAAAGCGTTCCTCTTGAAATTCATGATATTTAGAAGAAAGTTTATGCAACTTACTTTTGGATTCTTCGTTTAAAGAATCATACAAGTCATTATTCAAGACATCATAAGCGCATATAAAAGCACTTTTGTTTTTTTGAGTATATTCTTGCATCATATCTATACAAGAAAATGAACTAAGTATGTTGAATAGGATATAGATATTGTGAGGGTCGTATTTTAAAGCCCTTTGGAAATAAATTAATGCAGAGTAGTTTTGTTGATCTTCTGAAAGATATGGAGCAAGATCTACCGTTATTCCTTTTAAATTTAAAGCCTCCGCTATTTCACTATCTGTTGAATTACTATCAGTAATTACTTCATTTAAGATACTTATAGCAAGTTCTGGCTCATAATTTTGGCAAAAAATCTCTGCTTGGGTCAATTTTTTTTCTATGATAGACATTATTTTTCACCCATTGGTCTTTGATTATAAGGTCAACAGATCGATGCCTGTATAGCGCACCGAACATGAATAGAGTATGCAAATAAACCCTAAAAAAATGTAGTCATTCTTAAGCTGGAGGGAGTACTTTCAATTACATTATTATTTTTTGGGATGAATATCCATGTATCAAAACTTACAGCTGTAACGTCGTCAAAAGCATTTACTATACTTTCAACAGTAGTCTCTATAATCGGGTATGCTGCATCATTCCAGATAATAAAACAACTATCTGTCAGTCTGAGATTTATTTGATTTTTAGTTTCTTCTATACAGTTTAGCAGCACTTTTTTA
>Ga0207887_1000090_pt1 | contig 19650 bp, 11 predicted proteins | sample LinPmetageLP38_FD_184051 | JGI IMG/M metagenome (GOLD analysis project Ga0207887, IMG submission 184051) | Marine viral communities from the Pacific Ocean - LP-38 (SPAdes) | ecosystem: Environmental > Aquatic > Marine > Oceanic | place: Pacific Ocean | collected 2010-06-15 | reverse complement strand
CTAGCTTCGTAGAAAAGAATCCATAATTAACATCTTTGATAGTAACAGTTAAACCATTATTTCTGAAATCTGTGACAGTGCCAGTCCCCAAATCATTGGTAGCTGTTCCGTAATTTGTTTGGGAATCCTTAGCGGTATCAGAATAAACATCTGCCATTCTCACTATAGATCTGTGCCACCCATCCCACCAAATATTTCCCTCAGTAGTAGTAATATTAGTTGCAGTAGCGAGAGCACTTGTATCACCCATAGTAGAGCTTAAATCAGTAGAGGATACATAAAGAATAGAAGAAGTGTTGGTTCCCGAAGTATTAACATTATAATTGCTGGTGCTAGATCCGCACAAAATCTTAGCAAACCCTCGGTTAACTATTTCTAAACCACCATCACCCACAAACTCAAAATCTTCAATGTTAATATCGCCTAGATTGCCGCTTACTCCTACTTCAATAATTACAGGAAATCTAAGAACACGAGGAAGTTTAGCCAAAGCACCACTAACAGAACTAAAAACTTGATAAGGAGGAGAACTGTCTACGGAAGCATCGGAAACGGTAAGTTGAATTCCCGTCAAAGCAGACGTTGGGTACCCATGCTGTTCCCAGTTTAGCTCTGTTCTCTCCTCTAAATCATATAGAGGAAGGTTATCCTGTTCCCAGTTATAGAAAGAGCTTGCATCATACTTGTAAACAGTGCTGGTCCAATCCCCTCTTGCAAGTTTATCGTCTCCACGATATAAATATAAATCATTTTCTAAGAAAGGCATAGCTTAAAAACTCAACTTCCATTTAAATACCAACGAAAACTGGTCCGTCTTTGTTATACTATTAAACTGTCTGTATGCTACAAGAGGACTTCTTCTGTCTTGTCCTGATATTAAAACTGACAAGGGATTGGACATAAATAATCCTATTTCCGTTAAATCTTGAGCAAATGAGGTATCTTCAGGCAAATATAAAACATACGTTACTGATGTTGGAGAAGATTTTTTAATCACATTATCAGGGATAAGCATGAAAATCTCATTATCTGTTGAAGCTCCTCCTCCTGGCTTCATCCTTTTATGTTGTGATAAAACTACATTAGTTCCATACTCTCCTGTAGATTTTTGGTAACCTTCTAGGGCGTACTGGCTATAATTATAGCTGGTAGCGGCACCAGATCCTACCTGAAAATAGCGTATTTGAAAATCTTCAACCGAGTTATCTCCCTGCCCAGCAAATAGCATAGCTAGACCTACACCCATCCCTGAGGTGATAACATTATGGTCATCGTACACTTTCTCTTCTGCACCATCTTTATATATCTTATAAATCTGAAGATGACCAGACACGTCTAGTAAATCATTTTGTCTCATATCTCTTTATTATATACTATTTGTAACCGGGGGTAATATAATCATAAATATTTGTATTTCCCAAAAACCCTATACTCCAATCAATTAATAGTTTAAAATCTCCTCGTTTTGTAAAAGGTTTGTTTAATTGTTTGTATGCTACAAGAAGTGGTTTATTATTTTTATAAAAACCAGGGTTCTTAGAAAATAAGCCAAATTCTCTGATAGCAATACCATTAGCTGTATTTTTGTCTAACTCTAACCTTATTTCTACAGAATCTAAATAATTTTTAGTTATATCTCTTTCAGGTATAGGAACAAACCATTGTTTATCTAACGTTGCAGATATAGAAGTAGAAGATACAACAGCACTAGCAAATAACATTTCACTATAAGTGGTGCCTCCATCCGCTGTGGAAGCCAAAAAGGACCTATTTAAATATTCTAATTCTATAGCTGTTTCGTTTCCATACTGCGTAGTAGTAGAGAGCGGAGCAGATAAGTGATAAAATATATCAGATGCTGTTGCTATGGAAGGATTTTCTATAGCGTTCATCCCACTCGCACCGAGTTGGAAATACCCTGGAGTTATCGAGGGGATATTTAAGGCTTCTCCCGTCATAATAGAGACTATATCTACCTTAAATCCCTGAGATAGCATATTTCTATCATCAACTATAACTTCCTGGTGATCGTCATATATTTTCGTTACTTTAAGATGACCTCGCATCAGAACGTCTCCCCGAAATCAAAGTTCATTCTCCACTGTATGTTAAGATCTACATAATTTCTTATACCCGGTCCTGTTCCTGCCGGTATAGACCCACTATCCTTAATGTAGGTTAAATCTTCACTAAATACTTTCTTAGCAAAGAGTTTATACTTACGATTATTGGTGGGGGTTCCCCACTCTATAGGAGGGGATTCATTTTTGTAAGTTTCTTTTTGGTCAAAAGTCCATAGACCTATATTAGTAACTCCTTTGTACGCTGCTAGGGCTAAAAGATCAGAAGACGATATAGAAAAATTATAAACCACAGCAGGACTTCCTATAAAAGCAGAAGACCCATCCACCAGCCCCCCTCCCGTATAAGACACGCTTGCTAAGGAACTGGTCGTTCCTGCGGATACTGCTACTCCTTGAGTGGTATCCCCGCTAGCCGGGTGATACTGTAAAGGGTACGCAACTAAATACCCATGTTTATCCATAGAGCCAACGGTATTATATCTTCCTGAAACATCAACCGTTGCAACTACGTAGTTCCCTGGTGCAGCCAAGGCAGCAGAGGGGTTAGTACTTTCTACTATTACAGAGCGAGTGTTACTCGCATCCCAAATATAAACATCCATCCCGTCACTGGGAGCATAACATCCTTGAAAAAGAGTTTCAGTACTCTTGTTGGTTCTCCCATACATAGCATTTAGGTTATGTCCCTTAGAGGGAATAAGATTACTTGCATCATTCCACCCCCCAACAACACCAAATGGCAATGCACCCCCATAAGTTTCAGGGATTCCCGCACTTACTGCCAACCCTGAAAGTTCATAATATAATTCGATTTGAGTTTTAGAAGATTTTTCTAATCTCACATCTCGTGGAAAAGGCTCTTTAGGTAATTTTGTGGATGGAACAAAAGAAGACACCCCATTAACTACATTACGAGCACCAAACCAATCGTCAGCGAGATAATCATCCCCAGGGAGCAGGGCATGTGCCGTGGTTGTGTAAACAGCAGAAAGCCGTTGATTATTAAAGAATGCGTGCATTCCTATTACATTCGTATCGGCTGCGCTGGTTTCTGGCTGGCCCCCATACAACTGGGAGGCTTTGCCCAAGGTAACAGCTTGCACAGTGAAGTTAGAGGGATTAAGAGTTTCTGATCCGGCTACATTCTTGAGACTGTAAGGTGTGGTGAGCATATCTACGATCACTTCAGACGCACCGTCCACCACCATGTTACTCTCTTTGAGAACACTTGTAGAGGTGCCATCTTGCATGATCTTAAATACTTCTACTTCACCTTTTAATTTCATCTAATTTCCTCTAATTATAAGAGACGATACCTGCCCAAAACTACCATCTCCAGACAGCGCATAAATCTCTCTGTACACATTATCTCTATAACTTAATCTACCTCCGCCACTAACCCCCATGTTCCCAGAAGTTACCAAAGCCTCCCTAGAGGAGAGCCTACTCTTGGCTAAAGAAGTAAAGTAATCAAAACAAGCCTTTAATTCTTTCTTGTTTAACTCATACTTATCATAGCCCGTAGGAAGATGAGCTTTTTCTTTGAAAGTTTTGTTATACATACTAATAGTCTCAAATAGGACAAATGATTTTGTATCAGCTTCCGCTAAAAATATTTCTATATAGTACTTTCTATCTTTAGTATGAATTTTTTGTGTTATCTGTTGAGGAACGTCGGAGTTATGGGTATTAAAATTAATACTTATAGTTTCAAATATTTGTGGTGATCCCCACAAAGATTGTTGGGCTGTCTCTTCTAGCCCCTCTCCACTCTCTTCTACACATCCTAAACGCGGGCTCAGGTCTGCATAAGGAGTGATAGTCTCATTAGAGATTAACGATCTTTCAGTTCCTGATTCCGCGTCCTCTTCTCTGTTAATAGCGGCAATAGTCGTTAGCTTAAACTTTTTACCTGGTGACCTTCCTATCACTCCCATAAAACTAGTATCAGTATTTATATCCGACAACTTAGTTCTTGTCCATTCACCATTAAAGAAGGACCACACAGAACTCTCAGTTGTATAAGAGCCATCACGTAACCTGTAAGTGTAAGAAATGGGCTCTGTATGAATCCAAGCTTTTATCGTATGCCCTCCTACAGTCTGGGAATCTGTATTTATATTACAAGCATTAATGGATAATTCATACTCGCAATCAGGTACTAAGAAATTCTTAATGTCAGGTCTAGCCGAATCAGGTTCTATTTTATATCTAAGGCGTGGGAAGCTGTTACCCATATTCCTCCCATATCTGATAATTAAATTATCTTGCAACATGGAGGGTTGTGCCCAAAGTGGTAACCCTTTATTATTACTCACGTTTTTTTCTAAATTAGCAAGTCTGAGGAGCCCAAATGTAGGAGGTATACTTACTAAAGGTGCTATCCCGTTATTGGGGGTATAGGGATTAGAAGTATCTACAAACTCTACTCCACTTAGTAAGGTATCGTTCCTAATTTCAGGCCACCATACATACATGCTCGCTGCATCTGTAGCCGTTTGATTAGTAATCCCAAAATCATTAGTAGGACTCATCACCCCCGTTCCCATGTTATAGCCTATATCAATCATACTACCAACAGTGCTAGCTACTAAAGTAGGAGCTATATCATCTACTGAAGATGCTGTTATTTCAAAATCTGAATTAAACACATAAGGACCATAAGTGTGGGAAATTATATCATCAGCGCGAGTATACTGTTTATTAAAGTTTATGGGTACCCTACTATAAGTCTCTAACCATTGTCTGTAAAATCTATGCAAGGTAGATCCAAACTTGAAATCTCGCATATAATCAACGGTCTCAACAGCACTTGTACTTTCATGAAGCTGATTGGCTATAGAATTTACCACATCTTTAGATGTGTCTGCGTACCAACTGGATAGAGTGGTAGGTTGAATTTTGGCTGACGAAGCGGCCCACAGAGTATTAACAGTTCCATCTCCATTAAAATAACCAGATACTATAGAAGACGCCTCTTGCCAAATTGAAGTTTCCGCTACTCTATGTTGTAAAGCTTGTAACTCTGATAATGATCCCCTCCCATCAAAGAAAGAAGAAGCGGAGGAGCTATCCACCCCAGACAGCCCCCTAAACGGGAAGGTATTGCTCACCTCTATTTGATAAAAACTGTCCGAAGAGTTATACGCTTGGCACCTATGCCATACCGGATCTATATTTACCCTATCAATAAGATTACCAAAATTATTAGGATCTCTTACTAACGTTACGGGGACAAACGAAAGAGAACTTGGTATGAAACCTAATGAGAATATACCAGATGTTAAGAGATTAGCCCCGGTTGAATAAAAACTTGGGAGTTGGGTTGCCCTGTAAAGCCACTGGTACCCTGCCGCCCCGTCCCCGTCCCGCAGGTCTATATTTTCCCCATCCATTAAATACTTATAGTTTTTTCTACGTATAGCGTTGCGTGGGGCTGATGAAAAATAGACATCCGCAACTCCAGAGGCAAAAAGTGCATCATTTAAAGAATCAGCGTTCGATCTTCTAAACTTATTTATTAAATTAGGTAAAACTGTTATCGGATTTACCGTACTTACGGCAAAATTAGTGAGTATAGTCCCCGAAGATCCCGACGCAGCAACCGAACTCAAACCCATTTCCGCCGTTTGAGTAGATATGGCACTTAAACTTATATTGAAATCTTCTACAGTAGAAACGTTTAGGATTATGTCTGGAATAGCGTGGGCTGGCGCTGCCGTATTGACCAGAGTTTTTATTCTTGAAAGAGCATACTTAGAGTCTTTATCCAAAGCGTTAGATGCAAAGTTAAAAGAGCTAGCTGATAATACAATTTTGAAATGGGAAGACTTAGAACTCCAATACGGTAAATATTTAAGTAAATCATTACCTCGGGATCTCTTTATATTTATTACATCTTCATAATTAAAGGGTAGCTTCTCCATAGTAGTAAAGAATAAAAATGAGTTTCTGTAAAAATTAATATCTTCATTAGAAAGTGTGTTATCTTTAATATAAGTATAAACATTATTTGCTGATTGTTCATCTACCCCAAAACATAATAATTTTTTCTTTATTGCGTTTAGAAGAGCTAAAGAAACATCACACTTAGTATAATACTTAATATCTTCCCAAGGAGGGATGGGCATTACCCTATCTCTATAATTGAATACAAAATTAGGATCTTGAGTAGGAACTATTTGAGTCGAAGTACTTTTTCTCACTTCCCCGGTGTAATAATCTCCCTTCTCATCCCTATTCCAAGCCCCTTTATATTCCACTTCAGGGTCATATGCGAAAAAGAACTTTACCCTAGGAAATATCTTATTTGCAAAGATAAAATTATTAGGAAACTCATTAATAAGCTCCCACATGATCCTGTCCACCGCCAATCTTATATTTTTATCTAAATCAGTGGTAGAGTAGCGGTCTAGCCCTAAATTATCTGCGGCACTCTTTGTAAAAGTTTCAAGGCCATCGCTGGTGAGGGTAGAACTTGTAGCTAACGTATAAAAAAGTATATTAGGAATATAAGATTCCCATAAATCAAATAAAGTTCCAGAAGTAACATTGAAAGCAGATGGGGAGCCAAACACGGTGTCAACCATCCCCTGCACCGATCTCTTCGTTCCTTTAGCCTTATAAATCGCTACAGCCTGCCTAAGCTGATTTCTGTGTCTACTTACATCCGGCCCTATAAGCGTCCACCCTATTAAATCCGCTAAATAAGGAAGGTACTCGTCGGGACACGAATCTATATCCACCAACGTCTCTAATTCTTTCGCTTCGCCGCTCCTATCAGCAAAAGAGAACGAAAAAGCTTCTAACAACCGAGAGAAAGGACCGGCTGACTCAGTGTCAGTTAAAAGAGACGTGACATCAATATAATCGTTAAAAGCAGATTCTACTTTCCTATCTGTATCATTAAAATAATGAGGAGAGTATACTACATCTACTAAGGTATCCAGCCTGTCTCTTTGCTGGGTAGATTTGCTCCATGTCCCTGTACCAGATGTTCTATATTTGTTAGGTATTATACGTTCATCTATAGAAGAAAAAGATGTATAATTACTCCATAGATATTTTTCAAATACTTTTAGGGCATCATTTAGGGCTACTACATCCCCTGACCATAATTTATTAGCCATCAGGGTAGCAACTTCAGCCGAAGTTGCGTAAGGAGCAGGACGAACGGAGGCACCCGCAGGATCAGGCGTATTCAAAAAGTAAAGCCACGATAACTTATCAATAAGATACTTGTGAGTGCCTGAACTGGTATTATCAAACGCTGAAGCTGTGTTAGTTGCTAAATTAGAGGTTACACTATCTTCTTGCTGAAGAACTATAGTAGGAAGAAAAGTACCTGATAAATAATTTAAGAAATTTGAGCTAGAACTAAAGCTACTGTATGTTTTGCCTAATTTTACGAGGATATCTTTTTCAAAATCCTTAGAAGCTATCCACGTAAGGTTATTCTGTTTTACAAAATACTTAGCAAGGCCACCTATTGCACTGATAGAGCTTAGATAATCTACAGTTTCCAAAGCAGATACATACATAACTCCCGTAGCATCTGCCGCTAGTATATGAGAGTTAATTAGCTGGGATAAAGCGGGGACCTCCGTCCCACTAAGCGCAATGTCGTCCGCTAGGTAGATATCGGGGGTTATAATCTTTACTACATCAAGGTAATTACTTTTAAAGTAGGTCTGAGAATTTGGAACCCTCCCAAGCCCTCCTTCAGAGGTAGGAGTTCTAACTAAATCATAAGTAAACTTAGTTACTGGGTCGGTTACTTTTCTTTTAGACATTAGAGATAAAGTATATCTAAGCTAAAGTTGTTAAGTTGAATTATCTCATTATGATCTACAGCTACTACATCAGGAATATTATCTATGGTAGCAAATCTTACTTCAGATAATTGAAATATTTTTCTCTCTAATTCAACTTTAAGGAAATCTTTATCAAATTCCATATTATCTACACCAAAAAATGCCAGGATCTGGTTTGAGACCTTCCTCTTTATAGACTCTTCTATTTCTCTATATTCCTTGTCGATCCTTAAAGTAATGGTTAAATCCAGGGTTCTCACTAAACCATCATTTACCACCACTAGATCTGTTAACATTTTCTTTTCCTCAATACTATCCAACAAATCTTTTTTATATGTAGGAGATGCTTTTTGTAACTGAAGAGCAGTTGCTTTTTCTAATACAAATAGATCAATTATATTAGCTGAAGAAAATCCTTCTCTAGTAACGGCTGTAACCTTGCCCTTACTGCCGACAGAGCTATAAAATCTATTTCCAAAAGATATATAATCTTCTAATGTAACTAGCCGGTCTTGGCTTTTAAACGTGTAAGGACCAAATCTCTTAGCATCAGCGGCGGTTTCTGCGTCCGTACCCCCTGCCATCACTGTCATATTTTCTAATCGCCACTGTGTGTTATTCTCATCTCCGTCTTTAGCTATAAGAACAACATTAATAGCCTCTTTCACTAAATTACCTCTAACTCCACCCCCTACTCTGTAGGAAACAGTATAGGTTCCATTTTGGGGAGGATTTTGAGATCCTGCTCCATCCCCAAAAATAATTGTAGCATTATAATCCCCATCATAAACTACTTCAAAAATTTTATCTGTCGCTCCCGAAGCCGAGAAAAGCTTATCTACCTGTAAGTAGGGTCCCGTAGCATCTCCGACTGCGGCATCTACAGACTCTAGGAATACTCTTACACTTTTTTCTATGACAGGTCCCTGACCCAATGTTATACTTTTTACAAGTTCTGTTCCTCCGAAGATACCCTGTTCTACAACAAATGCCCCCTCAACCAAGGCTAAACCAGTGTAAACTGAACTAAGCTCCCCGGTACCACCATTATCCGAATCAGTTGCTCCATATAGAACTAAGCTATCTGAGTTATTTTTTATATTTTCTATAACATTATTTGAATCTAATTTGTATAAAGTGTAGCTTGTAGGAGCCCCATCTTCTGGGGACGTTACGGTCACCGTTCGGGAAGAGTTAGGAATAGTTATGGAGGAAACTTGGGCATTTGTGGGATTGGTCGTCCCTGCCCACTTTAACCGCCCTTTGGCTGCCGCTGACCCAGGACCTTTCATAGAAATGCCGACTAACTGGAGTAATTTAGCTAAATTTATTCTATTTTTTACCGTGCCCACAAAACATTCATTAGCTAATGCATCTGCTTTGAAAGAAGTTATCGCACCCATATAGGAAACTAATTCTACCAGCATGATCCCTAATTCAGATTCATAAAAATTATTAAAGTCCTCAGGGTAAACAGCATTGATATAATCAAGCAAAGAAGATTTAATACTTTCAAAATCTACGGCTGCAAAGTTTACCAAAGAAGATTTGTTATTCTCAGGTATTTTACCTACTTTCATAAAATCTGAATCTACTGTTCCTGAAAAACTCATCCCACATTTACCTCAACTGAGAAAGCTGGAATTGAATTAACATCTCTAATTTTACATGTTAATTTAACTACTAATCCATGATCGGCCACCGAAGGCCAAGCTTCAAAGATATTTAATCTTATAACTTCTAGGAAAGGAGCGAACATTCGTATTTGTGACAATATTTCTCCTCTCATAATCTCGAAAGTTGTTATATCTAAAGGACTAAAGATATAATCCTTCAAATCTAGTCCAAAAGCGGGATTCATGATCCTCTCCCCCTTTTTAGTTAAGAAAAGTTGTCGTAACATTCCTACTATTAGTTCTTTATTTACTCCTTGAGTAAAATACTTTACGTTTGTGACGTTTTTAATATCCCCAAATACTTTTTTAGTTCTAGATTGAGCTAAAGGGTAACTGATACCCTTTAAAAATTTATTTTGGGATGAAACTGTTCGTTTAGTAGCATTATTAGGAAGAATTCCAAATATATTTGTAGATGTAGTAGCCATTACGTTTTAATATTCTTAAAGAACCCCTTTTGGGAATTAAAGTTTTGTAACACCTCTCCGCTCTTAATCGCCCTCTTATATAGCTTAAAACTTCCTACAAGTCCATTAAGGCCACTCCTTAGTCCCCCATTATTAGATCCTAAGAAGTTCATACCTTTTGAAGAATTAGCGGCATAGCCAAATTCTGCATTTGTCATTCCATCCGTATACCCACCCCCTATAATCCAAGGAGTGAACCCCGTAGCTCCCGGTGCATCCCAATTCCAGAAGTCTTTTTGGTAAACAGCCGATGGAACATAATTTATTGAATTTTGAGGTAAAGTATCTTTATAGATATTTTTATAACTAAAACTGCTAGAATCAAGGGGGGAGGGGATGTTAGGAGATTTAGTAAATCCGAAGGTATTAGTATAATTTTGAGAAAGGACCTCTACTCCATCACAATATATGGCTACTTTTCCTACTCCCGAAGGATCACAAGTTATAGACAGATGTTTGAAAGTAGAAGAACAATCCCCCAGAGCAGAAGTAGTCCCCGCAGCCCCAGTCACTGATAAAACTGCACCCAGGTATCGTTGGGGGTCTGAGGATTCTTTAAAACAATCCAAACCAGAACGGGGAATAAAGGTCACACTGCTAGTATTAACAGATCGAGTAGGAGCTATATAAAATTTCAAGTCCTGATCAACGGGGTTCTTTCCATTATTATTTGAGGGAGGTAAATTCTTTGTAAATCTCCTATCACGAGTAAATCCAACCAATAAACCCTTCACAGAATTATAATCCTGTTGAACCTCCATGCGTTCAATATCAGTAACCTGTTTATCTCCTCCCCTATTCTCATTACCTAACAAAATTCTATGCATAGAGGAGGATTCCACAGAGGTATCCCATCCATCATATCCACTGCTCATCAAAGAAGGAAGGTGAAGCCAACAATCTAACGTAAATCCACTCTTTCTATATAACAAACTCTGGAAATCATCTATGCCTTGAGGTAATCGCATGTAACTTAAAGGTTTATAAGGACTCTGCAAATATTGAGCAGATAGGGGATCTAAATAGTAAGTAGATTTAGAGTTAGTTCCTGAGAAAAAGCTACAAATACCTTTAAATTGTGCTATGCCTACCCCAGAGGGGTGAACAGTGTCAAAAGAACTTGCCACAATTTGAGCATAATGAGTAGAGCCTGTTTCTGCCGAGTTAGCTGTCTTAAACTTTACTGACGCGGGATCTGACTCTACGTCTCCTCCAAGGAAATTATAACAGGCTACTAAATCTTTAGTTATTATCCCATCGACTAGAGATAAAATAGGAGCTTGGGATGCGTCAACAGAGGAAGGTGAACTTATAATTGCTCCCTCCCCTATAGTTGGGACATATAGATGATCTAGGTAAACAGAACCCCCTGATTTCTCTTTAGAAATACCATAAGAAACGTCAACAGGGAGTACTACCCCGGAAACTTCCCCCGGCTTAAATACTAACTTAGATTGAATAGCTACCGGAATATTTATATTTTTATTATTTAAGAAAGAAAAATCATTTATGGGTACTTTACCTACTGTTACATTTCCTAAAACTATGGCTACTTGAATTTGTTTTTTACGTCTTTTTAGTCTATTTTCAAAGGATTCAGTTTCTGATATTACGTTCTGCTTGGCGTTTATTACCAAAGCAGTATCCTCTGCATAACCGCTAGCTACTAACTCAGAGATATAAGAAGATACATCGTATACTCTCCTATTTCTTTCACCTATAATCTGCTGCAAGAAAGAGTCTTTGTCATAATACTCTAAAATTTGTGGGTCGTCCTCTAGAACATTATTTTCTAGATCAAAGATAGTATTAGCCCATTCATTAAATTCTTTAAGAGTTACCGACTCCCCCTTTCCGCCACAGTTAGGATCATACTCAAACATCCATCTCATCGTATCTTCGGGAATCACAGACTTACATTGTACTATATTCTCCCAATCGTCAGGAATTTCAATTCCGCCCCCCACTGAATCGTAATATATGCCAGTGCGAGTAAGAATAAACTTTTCTTTTGTACTTATAGGAGGATCTAAGCTAACTGGTTTAACCCAGAACTTCTCCTGAGGGGGCTCTATTTTTTCCGGTTCATACCAAATCCCACCCGCAAGCTCACAGGAGTGTTTAGTAGTAAAAGCTTGCCCTAAATTACAATAGCCTCCGGGTATTCTCACACAGAACCCAGTCCCCTCCAAAAGCTCTGCTACAGTTTTGCCTACACTAGCCACATAAATGGTGCCATCAAAACAGGGCTCAGGGTATTTGTCTGGGAATAAGGATCTATTATTGAGAATAGTATTTATTACGTTGAGTTGGTTTTGAGCTTTAGATACAAAGCCTAACGCATTGACAATTGAAGCTTTTTCAGATGCATACCTTACATCTAAATTTTCTTTGTATTGCTCTATAGCCTGAGGATCTACACCAGGAACCCAAACCCCGCCAGCCCCTAAGCATCCCTCTTGCGTAACAAAGTCTCTATTCCTCTCTCCGTCTATTTTACAATAGCCCTTAGCATTAGCATATTGATCAGCTAAACGAGAATAAGGAGATTTCAAAGACTCATGAGTAGTTAACTGGTCTATACAGTCTATTACTTGTTCTACTTTGTCAATAATGCCAGTAACTGTTCCCCATACCTCCTGGGCTATCCCCATCAACTCACCTATAGCATTCAACCCATCAAGAAAACTTAAAACTCCTCCACCCAGAACAGAATCGCTTAACTCAGAAATTACAGTTTGTAGCCCCACCTCCGTATCAACTTCTATTAAGCCTAATTCTAGGTATATTTTCCTTTTTATGTCTTTAATGGCATCTTGGGCGTCCATCTTCCCTGCTTGAATAGCTCTACTTAGCTGTTGGAGAGGTTTCCCAGGAAGTAAATTAAGTACTTCTTCAGCCAAGTTTACAGCACAAGAAGGTACCCCAAACTGAGTCTCTAAAATATCTAACGCAGGGTTCCTATTGTTGCCTATGTTAAATATTTCATCTGCTTTTGCTCTGTCAAATCCCATTAGTCTAAGTCTATCCTTCCTTTACCCCCTGGCGCAAGCGGGTGTGCCGTGGGAGTATTAAGATCTATATGCGGAGCATTTAATTCTATTTTTTCATTACTTGTGAGGGTAATTTTCTGTTCCGCTATTATATCTACTGTTCCACCCGTAGTAATTACTATCTTGCCAAAATATTGTGGAGCATTAATATGAATAACTGAATCAAGAGCTTGAGCTTCTATATTTATGTTATTCCATTTAGAACGTAGATTTATACATCCAAATTTCTGACCCCCTTTTTCCAGAGGATTCCCTCCGAAAGGATGCGCTCCAGGGGGGCTTCCGTCTGGATGAGCTTGGCCTTTACCAAAAAGAGAAGGTTTCGGGAGAATGGGATAGCCCCCTAAGTCTCTACGCACTTCTTCTAATGCCGCAGGGTCTGTCCCAGGGGGAGCGAAGTCTGTCAAAGCCTCATCATCTCCCTCTAAGGGCCAGTAAGGATCTTGTCCCCCTGGATTAATCATTTTCCTTCCATCGGGATCAGGAGCAAAAAGGCCATCTGCGTCATTAAGTATATCTATGTTAAGCCCGTTAGCCCTAAGTTCAATCCCTTTATTCCTGCTGGTTAAGTTTGAGGGACCATGAGAATCTACTCTAAATTCTCCTCCCTGCACATTATTACTTTCCGCCCCTATACCAGTCTGCTTACCTCCTAGTAGGATATAATCTTCTCCAGCCGCCCCTTCAGCCTTACCTGTTGTTATCTTAATATAATCCATAGCAGGTGTATCTATTAAATCTATTTTTTTGCCCGTCCCGCTTCTAAGCCTAGTGCGAGAATTGATCCATGCATCTGCGGCGCCGTCTCCACCCACCATCTGGTCGTACAGTATTAACCCAGCATTCCCTTTATCAAGAAATGCCATAATTTCCGGGGTAGCTTGGTTAGCATAAATACGGTCAACAATAGGAAAAGGTGCCGTAGGCGGGGCAGCAACGTCGCAGCCAAGAGAGGTCAAATCAATACTTCCGCCCGGTGTCTCTATGCCTGCTGCTGATTCTATATTGTGAAATAACTCTTCTCCCGTAGGAGACTCTGTAACTGCGCCCGCAAGTGATTTTGAAGATCCCACTACTGATCCCAGGTAATAGTACCCAGCAGCATCCCCCGGAACGTCATTAGCGTCTAGACTTAATATTAAAACCTCAGAATTAGGAGTAGGGGGCGCAAATATACCACCGTCTAAATTATTCCTTGGACTCATATAGGTAACTGTCACCGGCTCTAATGGAGTTGGTAAATTAACATCAATTAACCCAGACTTAGTTAAGTCTGCTACGCTGGCTACTGTTCCTCTATAAACTTTCATTACATTATTCTCATTCAATCAGATGCATTTTTTAAAACATTAAAAGATGTAGTAACAGTACTAGCTGTTATTCTAACTTCATATCCTACTATATAATACTCTCCTGATAACCAAGTATTTTTGGCTCCCGCATTTTTATAGTCATTAGAAGCCAAAGCTTCGGGTTCCATGAAATATAATAATGAACGAGATCCTAAAGTTTTAGCCATAGACATTAAAGGAAATAAGGGTAGAGTAGTTATTTTACCCACAAAAGTTCTATTAGATAACTTACTTCTAATAGTTAAAAGCTCATCCGTAATACCGTCTTGATTTTCCGGGGAGACCAATAAAGATGTTGAAACATCAGGCTTAGATAGTAAACTTATAATAAAGTTATACATAACCTTTATAAAGTTTTCTCTGTGGTCTGAATTTGTCACCAGGGCGGGCTTCGTAGTGGGAACAGGACCTACAAAGCTATTCCCAGCGGGGTTCATAATCGCTGCGCCCGTTGTGACCTGCTGGGACAGCAGCGCAGAGCGCATACTAGGGTTCGCGTTTATTGCTGGGCTATAGGTTGTAACTGATCCCACTGTTTGAGAAGGAACCCCAGCAACCAAAGACATTTCTAAAAACTTGTTGGCATACCCGTTAGCAAGAGTATATTTATCTATACTCTCATCATACCACTTAGCTATTTTTCCCTTTATTACTTCAGGAGAATCCTCGTCTGTATATAATTTATTTATTTCTTTATATATATCAAAGCTTTTTATTCCTCTCACCTGAATTGAGTCCGATAAAGTCTCAGGAATAAGAGTTAATAAGTAAGCATACCAAGGCTTTAAATTAAAATTAAAATCTAAAATATTTGAGTTTTTAAATCCATAGTTAAAAACAGGGATCTTTTCTTGAATTAAATATTCGTTTAATTTCTCATTATTCTCAAATGTTTTGCCGTCGATATTAGTAAGTAAGGCTAATGCATTAGGACTCCCTTCATTGTAAGGAAGCATCAAGGCATCCGGGTCTGGATTTAAGAATAATTTAGCATAAGCAGAGTGGCTAACATTTATAGAAGGTTCTTCTGCTCTAAATGCCGTAAATGCTCTTCTTAGTGGTTGATACACAGGATTTTTGAGGGTCAGGTCATCGTTAGCTAATTTTTTTCCTTGAAGAAGAGAACTCATAACATCATAAGATGTTACTAAAAATATTGAATCAGGGTTACCTTCGGTAAGAGCCGAATATTTCTTCGCTACCTGAGATTTTCTCACTTCCTCTGCACATCTATCTACGAGACTTATTTCAGAAAAGCAACTGACGTAAGGATCAAGCTTAGTTAGAGCCCCTAAGGATTGTAAAATATCATTTACCGCCTTTCTCATGAGCGGCATCGTCTTGGTTGAAACTTGGATGAACACTGTCTTAATTTGAGCGGCTGTCAGATCAACAGTTTTAGCCCCGTGGGGAACACCCGTACCGGGCGTGGCGCCCGTGATAGGGATCGTTCCTTTTGTCTGATTAAATCCTCTTTTAACAAGTTTCATCCCTAGGCCAGTAAAAAATATGTGAGCAGCTTTGAGATATAAAGAATACATACTTACCTGATCAATTTCTATAGCAGCAGCAGTTCTAAGATCGTTAAAGCTGAAGCCGAGTTGGACACGCATCGCATCGTCTTGCGACATAAACTCCCAGTTATAGTGCAATTTATGCCACTTACTCGCAAGGTTCCTAATACCAGGAAACTGCTGTATGGGACTTTCCATTTCTGGTGGAAGTTCTATTATATTTCCCTCCGCGGACCAGGGTTTAAGTGGGTTGCGCTTCTGCATGGTCCACCCCTTCCGCCAACCAGATAAACCCGCTTCACGTTTGTTTTGCTCACGTCCAGAACCGTATGCTGGTCCTACCCCGCCCCAAATCGTATCTACAAGGTACTCTGCCTGCTGAGTCCCAATGGTACCTCCATACGGATGTCCTGGGAACGACCCTGGCAGTGTCTGCGAGATAACACTGTCATCAAACTCCTCCCCCCTATCCACAAAAACAGCAGCCTCTCCGGTTGGTCCACCCGCCTTTCCGATGAACTCCCCTCTGGCAGTTTTCAGGGGATTGAACCCCGCTGCTGCTGTTGAGCCCATCATGTTATCTAAAAGTTCTTTCCGTAGACCATCTAGTATTTTATCTGTGTGAGTAGTGGCTTTAGTTAGCCTAGAAATTTCATCGGTTAGATATTTAGCCCTCTGTTCTATCTGTGTCCCTTGGTTAAGTTCTTCTGCCTTCTTCAGTAGTTCGGTGCGTTCAGCCGTGAGGGTGTCCCGTTCTTCTTTTGAGAGCTTCGGGTTCCTCTCGAAACCGGACACCAGCCCCGCTCCGCCAGTAGGGGAGGATTTTCCAGTGAACACCTGAAGGCTCGAATTTATCTCGATGATCCGTTCATTGATTTCCTTAAGTTCGGCAGGTACGTCGGGGTGTCCGCCCCGGAACTGCGACATATCTTTCTGTAAAGAGTCCAACTCACTAACTGCCATTTTTTTAAGAATTTTTCTAAAATTTACATTGTCATTCGTAGGTAATTTTTGGTTAATAGCAGTTACACATGCCTTTTTCCATTTCTTATCTAAATATGTTTTTAAATTATCTAATAGTAGTATAACTGGACTTTCCGTTGTTTCAGCAAAACTCTTAGAAATAACATCTAATACAACCTGTGAAGGATTTTGCATTAGCAGTTTGTCGCGCTTCTCATTAACTGCCATAAGTTGTTGCTCTACTTGAATATTTATGTTAGCGCCCGCAGTTAAATACTTCTCAGTTTCTTCTGTATCATTGTATCTTAATAATCCGGGGTTAGGTACAAATTTTAAGGTTAATTTTCTTAGACCTTCTCTAGTGAGATCATAATCCATAGCTACTAATGAGGCTTTCTGCACAGGAGCCCAATTCCTAGCATCATTACCCACCCCAAAAGTTATCATTATACTTTTTTTAAAGGGTTGAGATTGTCTTTCCCCTTGAGATTTGGAAAGATCCCTTTCTCGTTTAGTTAATAACCCTACCTCGTCGTTATGGGCTGTCATTGGACCTGTCTTCGGATCGTACTGTGGGTGGTCAGGGAAAGAGAACGGCGAAAACTCGTTTTGGGTCATCCATTCATTAGCATCTGTTATATTGTCTTGATAGCTTCTATCGTAAAAAAACCGTAAAAATCTATGCTCAAAAATATTGGCAGGATCTAATACCTCTACCACAAATAGCCCTTGATCCTGAGGAGAATCAGAATTAAATTTATTAGTAAAAGAAAGTATGTCTGGATTTGTGAATGTCGAAAGAAAAATAGCATCGTATTCTTGTACAGCCCGTTTATACCAAGCTGATACGTTATCAGGGATATCCTTATCTGTATCTGTTTTTAGAGAAGGAACACGCATCTTTTCAAAGTCTCTAAAGATGCCTTCTGTGTCTATCCCTATGACTATCTGAGGTGTGCCTATCATACTAGCCATCAGGTAACATCACCCTGTCATTGACATTAAGACTTTCGAATGGATCTGAAAGACCATTTAACTCCATAACTGCCCACCAATAATTAGGGGTATCAAAAAATAAATTAGAGATGAGATCGGGTCTATGCTCATATCCAGCAGGAATAAATTTTTCTACGCTACCTAAAGAAGTTAGCTGTGCTAAAGATCCTACCGAAGTAGAAGTCGTTTTACCTTTGTGATATAATAACATAATATTCCTACTTACTTAAGTACCCAGGATCAATCGAACCTTCACCTTGAATAACTGCTTCCCACCCAGCTAAGTTATCTCTTCTAACTGCAACACCGGGCTCAAACTTATCAAAATCTCCCGCTCTTAGCTCTGAAGTATTTAAAGTTACTTTCATTCTGTTAGGAAGAAGGGTTTTTAAATTATAACCTGCTTCTTCTTCTATTGAAATATCATAGGACCTACAAATAAGAGGAACATCCATCCAGGCTGCTCCATGACGTAATCTAAGAAGGGGAGGTCCTAAAACAGTGTTTTCGGCATTCCCAGCCACGCTAGTTCTTATTATATTCAAAATGTACACAAGGGTATTCATAGCTTTTAAAGCTGTTTTTGATACTCCAGCTACCTTTACATTTGCTTCTGGAATAGCTCCGACATTCCCCTCAGAATCTTGGTATGCCACTGGGTCTAGACTAGGATGAGTGGCACCGGAGTCTCCAAACTCTCTCTCAAATTCATTATTAGCCAGTTCTAGCATCATAGGGTCCTGAGTCTGATATGCATGATAATAAGTTCCTTGGCCTAGGTAAGCCTCATTAGCTGCCCTCATCCCAACGGGAGGGTTCCCAGATCGCCACCACGGTCTCCCAGACTGGGCTTGCTCTCCCGTAGGGAGCCTGTCACCATAAACTAATTCCTGCCAATGTCCAATAACCTCTTCTACATTTGTATTTTTAACTTCAGTTTCAAAAGGATTAATATTATTAAATCTTTCCTTTTCTGCTTTTGTACTCCAAGATTTTACGAGTCTTTCCATGTTATCCACTGCATTGAAGGATCTCATTATATGAGGCAGCGTTAATGTAAATTCTATATTGAGAGCCCTAGCCATGGCCCCTGTATGAGTGAATATAGTGCTCCCCCTATTTATCAGTTCATACTCCACGAGCCGTGCTTCTTTATTCTCAGTAATTATAGGGTTTTCCCAAAAGGGAAGAAAGAATAGTGCATGTTTATCTTCCCTTTTTAGCTGAGCATATTCAAAAAATAAACCCGACCTAACTTCTAATAATCTCAGATCTACAACGCTCATTTAATTACCTCCCCCTTTAGTCGGGTCTATGGCAAGTCCTGCACCTGGGGACGGTACGCGGTCCACGAAGACCGACGCTGGCTGGTTAGGTGTCTTACCTGTGTTCTTAGCAATAGCAGTATTTCCTTTTATAAGATTGGTAAGATTTCTATTAACCAATACTAATTGTTTTATTTGAAAGGTTGAAGAAGTCTTTAAGGCAGTCGCAAGAGAATCAGCCTTTCTCTCGTCTTCATCTTTCTTTATTTTAAGTTGCTCATCACTATTTTTAGCCATCTGAGTTATTCTCATTCTTACTTTCTTTAAATTAACAGCAGCATCCGCTATATCCATTTGCCATGATCCTGCTCCTATTAGTCCTGCTACCCATTTTACTAGTTGTAGAATACCCTCTGCTATTATTATAATTCCTTTTCCTACGCCTACAAGAATTTTTGAGAGCATAG
>Ga0207887_1000086_pt1 | contig 19845 bp, 28 predicted proteins | sample LinPmetageLP38_FD_184051 | JGI IMG/M metagenome (GOLD analysis project Ga0207887, IMG submission 184051) | Marine viral communities from the Pacific Ocean - LP-38 (SPAdes) | ecosystem: Environmental > Aquatic > Marine > Oceanic | place: Pacific Ocean | collected 2010-06-15 | reverse complement strand
CGCAAAAGGATCGGCTGTTGTTCGTGCGTCTGAACTACAGAACCCTCAGAAATTTCCATTGGTTGCACAAGCTATTGAATCAGAACGCCGAGCTATTGTTGAAAGATACCAATGCACGCAGGAGCGCAGTCTTTCTACATTGGCACGAATTAGAGATAAAGCTTCAGAAGCAGGTAATTGGAATGCGGCAGTCGCTGCCGAGACTCGGCGTGGACAGATTGCTGGTTTATATGTTGACAAGAAAGAGATCTTAACAGGGTCAATTGATTCAATGAATCGGGAAGATGTGGAAGCGAAGATTGATCAATTGAAAAAGCAATATAGTATTGAAACAACATTTGAGGAATTAAAAGAAGTAAAACAAATAGAAAATAAGTCTTGACTATAAGATATAATGGGACTATATACTAATCATGTGTAGCTGTAGCACATATAAAAAAAGACAGACCGACAATTTTCGGAGATGTAAGTCGCTAACCTAAACTCTAGCTTTTTGTGTATTTAGCTCTCAAAAATACTCACAAAAATGGTGCCTGGTTGCTTTTTTTGCACCCAGCTAGACAAAACTAGGATAAAACTTTAAGGGTGGCCTAGATCAAAGTCTGTAGCCAGGCATTATTAAAAAAGGAGAAAGATTTTTATGAAAATTAAAGGTGAAGGAAGAATAAAGCCACATTTACCTATCTATACAAAGCATAGAAAAGGAAAAGGTCAATTTAAGAGAAAGGCAGCAAATGATAAAAATAAAAATAAATAATTATGTAGTAGCTCCTATGGGGGAAGATCGCTTTTGGAAGAGAGTTGGGCTATTAACTTATGCTATGTTAACAGCAGAACAATTTGAATTTAGAGTTATTTATTTTCATAAGCTGCAAGATTTAATGAAGAAGCTGCCATGAAATATAAATTTACTAGACGAGATACTTTTGATACGCCTAAAGTAGAATTAGATTTTAATTTTGCTCCTTCGTGGTGGGAAGGCCTCGGTGTTATTATTTTTTATTTTGGAAATAAAATAGTTTTTTGGGGTGTGGTTATATATTTATATGTTATTTTATTTTCGTGAAACCAGAGAGTAAGTTTTGGAAACAAATAAAAGAAAACTTACCTGATATTCATTGGACAAGATTTGAAAACTGGGTAACTCCTGGAGTTCCTGATGCACATGGTTGCAAGGATGGAATTTCGTTTTGGATTGAATTAAAAGTAATAAGAAGTAATAAAATAAATTTATCCCCTCACCAGATTATGTGGAATTATAAGTATAGTTTGCATGGTGGTAGATCTTTTATTATGGCCTTGGCCCTCTCTCAGAGCTTACTCTATATCTTTCCAGGATCCGTTGTTCTTTCCATTGGCTCCATTGTCCATTGTCCTTCCCCCAATTGGCAAGTTAGTATGAGCCCAGGGGCTGGATCCGCATCCTCCTGGAAGCAGGTTGAAGAAGTTCTTCTCCATTGCCCATTGCCAAGGCCTTCCCCCAATAAATCAGTTATCTAGACCCCTGGCAGCGCGCTGCACGGCAGCTTCGTTTTCCATTGACATTTCCATTGCGGAAATTCGCCCTTATTTAGTCGTCTATGGGACAGACCAGGTGAGTCTTCCCTGAATAACGCAGCTGGTGTTCTCCATCTCCATTGTGCATTGGCTGTTTTCCGCCAAGTATAGTCATTACCTTCCCGCGGGCCCAGCCACGCAGCGCGCCACTTCCTCCATTGTCCATTGCCCAGTCCTTTCGTGCTACGGCTTATAGTAGTAGTGACGAGTCCCACCCTGACTGGTGTGACGGGAAAAATAAAACTTGACTATGAGATAAAGTGGGAGTATAAAGGAATCTAACAAGGAGAAAGATATGGTATTTTCAGATGAAAATATGTCAATGGTATGCAACGTTATAAAAGGCATTACCGAAGCTCTCGATAGAAATAATAAAACTTTAGAGAAAATTCTACATCATTATAATTCTGTTGTTCCTCCAATGAAAGAGGGAGCAGATAGGTCTAACCGAATCGGTCGAGACTTGGAACTTGAAAACGGAGGAGGACATATAGAAAATTAAAAAATATTATCTTTCATATTACTCATAAAGGCGAGGTCAATCCTCGCCTTTTTTATTGTCCATTCTCCATTGCCCATTGCCCGTTGTTGCTCGTTATAGTTATAGTAAGGATCTAGATCCCCTCCCTGCAGCGCGGGACGGACGTCAGGGAAGAATTTGCATTTGCCTCTTGACTATGAGATAGAATGGGACTATATAAGTAACAGGTTAAACAGAGAGGAACAAGATGACACAAGCACAAAGAGACAAGAGCTGCGTCGCCCAAGTGGCGGAGCGCTGGAAAGACAGACAAGAAGATCTTAAGGACCCATCCTATGACGGGGGTCTTTGCTTTGATTACGTAGAGCCTAACACATTCCCCGACCAAAAGGAGGGCTATTGGCGTTGGCAATTTAGCTGGGGAGGCCCTGGCGATGAGCTGCGTGCATTTGTAAACAGAGATGACTCCATACACCGCCTAGAGTATTGGTACTTGGACTGGTATGACGGTGCCTCCATTGAGGTCCAACCAGGAGAAGTCTGGGATACAATGCAGGAAAAGATTTCCTTCCAGGCAATTGAGGAGGGGGCGTGCTCCATTACATAGGAATTATGGTGTTGGTGTATATAGTTGCATTAGTACTAGCCCCGCAGCAGGTTCTGGCCGTCACTGTTGTCGCCATTGCATCGGCGTGGACCCTGATTGATTGGACAACAGTATTTTTCTCGCCCTGATCCCGCGGGACGTGCCTCCATTGCATTGTGGAAGCGTGATTGTGTGTACTATAGTAATAGTTAACCTTCCCCCCCAGTAGTTGCGGGAACTCTTGGTAATAAAAAAAATTAATAAAAGATATTGACTTATAATAAAATGGGATTATATAAGATGTATTAACTAGAAAGACGAAAGGAATAAAATGTCAAAAACTGTTAATATATTAGAAGTCTTAGCTAAAGCTCACATGGGTAAAAACATGAGCAAGAAAGCTATGCAACAAGTAATTGATACGTATGGTCGTGCTTTAACATTAAAGAAAGTTATAGACGATTTCATAAAAGTTAATCGTAATTTAGTAATTGATATGGGCGTTAGTCAAAACGCTAATCTATTACATGGGAGGGATTATACACTTCATGTATCACAAAAACTTAGCGTTAAAATTGATTCGAAACTCGTTAAAGAAAAACTTGGCGAGCTTGAATATCATCAATGCAAAGTACCAACGCAATATAAAACAATACAAGCTATGGCACTCAACGAGGATCAAGTTGCAAAAGACAGCAAATCCACAGTTGAAACTGTAGCAGATTTCCAGTTAGCTGTGTAGTTCTGTATTATACCTACATAGTTCTAAAAGGGCGAGTATAACACTCGCCCTTTTTTATTTTGTCCATTGCATTGCCTGACCTGTCGTTAGTCCTATATTAGTTAGTTATAATAAGTCCACCTGGCACTGCCTCCATTGCATTGCCTGACCTGTTGCTCTACCTAGTATTAGTAAGATAAAGTTAGGGGGTGCAACCAGTCGTGGACAAAAGTGGTGGGTAAAAAAAATAAAAAAAGAATTTGACTATAAGATAGAATGGGATTAAAAGAGTAAGTAGAAAGAGAGGTCATAAATGCCAGATAACAATAATGACTTACAAAACAGACTAACAGTTTTAAATCAAACAATTGGTTTAAGACAAAACACTCAACCAACTAATCCTACTAATACTCAAGTCGATACTCCAGAGAGTATTACTATTAACTTGAACTGGAAAGCACTCTATAAGTGGTTAGAGTCAGAGGTTGAGGAATTAATCCTTAATCCTAATGCTAGTGTAGAGGTTAAAGCTTGGGCAGAGGGTTTGATCGCTAATGGTCAAAGAAAGATGAGAGAGTTTCAAAACAGATGAATAAACATATAAAGATTGTAATGCTAATGATTTGTTCGTTAATGATAGTGTACTTATTAACTGACTATAACTTTATGAAATACTCAATACTTAATGATGTATTGTTGATAGTTCTATCTATTTGTTGGATCAAATCATACGAGTTCGTACATAGTTCTGATTAAATAGTTACCCACGTGGGCTGGTGAAGGAGGGATTTATCCCTCCTTTTTTTACGCCTTCACTTCAGCTTCTCGGGTAGTTCCTGCTTCCATAGTTAAAACAACATCTAGGTACTTACAAACTTTGAAATACTAGATTTGGTGTATTGTAACACCCCACACCCCCCGAAACGCCCGTTGCTTCGTGCGTTTTCCCTAGTGGCAGAGTTTTACACAAACACAAAGTATGATATAACTTTTTTTATGAAAAAAGATAAAATACCAACCGATTTATTAAAATACGAATTACGGAATTTACAAATAAAAATAGCTGAGGAGTCCCGTTCCTCCTACCTTACTTTTGTAAAAAAAGTTTGGCCAGATTTTATTTTAGGTAATCATCATAAAATTATTGCAAAAAAATTTGAAGACATTTCACGTGGAACAATTAAACGTTTAATTGTTAATATGCCGCCTCGACATACTAAATCTGAGTTTGCATCTCATTTGTTTCCTTCGTGGATGATGGGCCGTAATCCCAAAATAAAAATAATTCAAACGACACATACGGCTGAATTATCATATACTTTTGGTAGAAAAGTAAGGAACTTATTTGATCGACAAGATTTTAAAGATATATTTCCGAATGTCAGCTTATCACAAGACTCTAAGGCGGCGGGGCGTTTTACCACTAACAAAGGCGGCGAGTATTTTGCTGCTGGTGTGGGTGGCGCTATTACTGGGCGGGGTGCCGATCTTCTCATTATTGATGACCCTCATTCAGAGCAAGATGCCCTGAGCCAAACAGCCATGGATAATGCCTATGAATGGTATACTTCAGGACCTCGACAACGTTTACAGCCAGGTGGTGCAATTGTAATTGTAATGACTCGTTGGTCTACAAAAGATCTAACAGGTAAATTAATGGGCGCTCAAACAGAACCCAAAGCCGATCAGTGGGACGTGGTGGAGTTTCCAGCCGTCTTGAATAATAAACCGATGTGGCCTGAGTATTGGAACATAGATGAACTGGACGGGGTGAAAGCTTCCCTGTCGGAACAGAAATGGCAAGCGCAATGGCAACAAGCTCCAACTTCTGAAGAGGGATCCATCATTAAAAGAGAATGGTGGAAAGTATGGCCTAAGAAAGAAATACCTGATCTTATGCATATTATCCAAAGTTATGACACCGCATTCAGTAAAAAGGAAACAGCCGATTTTAGTGCCATAACCACATGGGGTGTCTTTAAGCCCGTCGAACATGGCCCTTTCCATATAATTCTTTTAGCGATGAAAAAGGGACGTTGGGATTTTCCTGAATTGAAAAAGATTGCGGTGGAGCAATGTCAATACTGGGAACCCGAAACAATCTTGATTGAAGCCAAGGCTTCTGGGATGCCTTTGACGCATGAGCTGCGCCAGGTGGGAATCCCTGTTGTGAACTATACGCCCAGCAAGGGGAACGATAAGCACGTTCGTGTCAATTCGGTAGCTCCTCTTTTCGAAGCAGGGCAAGTCTGGTGTACCGATGACAGGTGGGCAGAAGAAGTTATTGAAGAATGCGCCGCTTTCCCTTATGGTGAACATGACGATCTCGTCGATTCAACAACACAGGCGTTGTTGCGTTTCCGTCAAGGAAACTTCATACAGTTAGATTCCGATTACAAGGATGATCCAACCTTTCTTGTAGGAACACAGGAGTATTATTAATGGGAAGTCCAATAGAGGCAGGAAGAAAATATGGAATAAAATTTTTACTATCTCTTATTAGAGATAAGCCAAAAAAAGCAAACTGGAAAACATATTTAGGAGGGAAATATGAAGACTTTTTCGATTCTTTTGGGAATCTCTATAAAGATTTAATTAAGAAAAAAGATCTAGAAACATTTAGTGAATTTAAGAAGGATGTTGGAAAAACGCAATTTGACAAAATAGTTACAAAAACTAAAAAAGAAAAAAAATTAACCAGAAAAGATACCAAGCAAGCTGAATCTGCCTTTCAACCTGAAACAAGCAAAGAAGCCGTTAAAAGAAATATTGCTAAATCATGGTTTGTGCAAAATGAAGGACCCGAGAAGGTAGAAGCTACAAAAATAATAATAGATGCCATGACAAACAATGCAACTACCACAAAAAAATATAATTTTGCTACCCAGAAGATGGAAGAAGTTTTTGATTTTAGACAGGGAACTCCTTTTACTTACGAAAAAATGTTGCCAAAACTCAAAGAAGAGTTTCCTAATCTATTTAAAAATATGAATTTGAATAAAAAAGATAAAAGAAATTGGCAAAGATATATTCGTTCTAAAATTAAATTGCCAAAAAATTTAAAAAGTAGATCCTCCTATGAGCATGATTATTTATTAGATAGATTTAGAAAGATATATGCACCAGGGGATAATACATCTATTGATAATCAATTTATCTACGATGTGTGGAGATCTCGTCCTAAGGAGTTTAGAACAAAAAATGCTATTCAGGATGTTGACTTATTTTTTCATTTTTTAGATGATGTAAATTATTTTAATCCTCTTTCAGAAAATTTTTATAGAACAATGGATCCTGATTTTTCGGCATATAAAAACTTTAGAGAAGTTCAAAAAACACTCCCTAAAGGAACACATCTTTCTCATAAATTACACACAACAGTGCCTGATCCTTTTTTTGAAACTAGGTTATTAGATGATCTGGTCTCTGTAGAAAAAATTGAAAGTGGTAAATTTCCAACCCCTAATGTGTACATGTCCGATACTGTGCCCTTTAGTGGAGCAGATCCTGTTAATTTACAATTTCTTTCAGCATATAAAAACACCAGGCTACAACCTTTATTAGAGGGTAAAATATATAGAGAATTACAAAAACCCATAGAGAAAAGAAACATTAAGTATTTGCAAGATCTCGAACAACAGATGATAGATGCTAAAATTACAACAAGAATTTCAGATCCTATTCAAGGAGATGATAGGATCTATGGATATGTGGCAGAAACCATAGATCCTAACACAAGATTTAAACACGGGGGTTTCGCTTCTATTGAAGAAGTGCTAGAATATTAAAATGGGTGAAAACGTAGATATTTTTGAGGAAATAGTAGAGGAACAAATTCCTGTAGAAACAGTTGAAGAAAAAAAAGAACGCCGCAGAGATAAATTTGTTCATAATGTAAAAGAATCATTAATAAATGTGGCTGACTGGACGGTTGGTGAAGTCACCATGCCTGCAAGCTGGGCAGTCCAACTTTTTAATTGGGGATCAAAGATTGTTAATGGACCTGAAGTTATCAGTCCAGGGATTCTGAATAATTTTATAAATGAATTAGCGGAGAATGAATATAAAGGAGGACCAAAGGAACAATGGGCTTGGTGGTTAGGATCAGGTGCAACATCTCTTGTTACAGGAGGAATTACTTACGATCTGGCACTTAATAAAATAAGAGCGGCTTATCCAAAATTATATACTAATTTAGCACGAATGTTTCCCTATAGTGTGGGACAAATTCACGGCATGACATTGGAAGCCCTTAAGAATACAAAAAATGCTGTAACCAAAGGGAAAACAGGTGTTGGGTCTAGAGTTGCAAAAATAGCAAAAGATTTATGGGATAGAACAAGGCCTACACCGCAAGTATGGCATATGGTAGGGGCAAATTCAGCAAGACTTCTAAAATTTGGAGCAAGTGCGGGTTTTGTAGCTCCTCTTTTGATGACTAAACCAATGGGAGATGCAACAATTGACGGTAAGATCCAAGCGACAGCTTTGGAAGCATTTGGGTTAGAGGATCCTGATCAACTAGGGTATGAAGATTATAGTGGAACCAAGCTGGCAGGATTGCTAGAGCCTAGATATTTTATAAAAGATCCTGATATAGTGATGAAATTTATGGAGGCTGGTCAAATGCCTCCTGTGTTTAATGTTGATGATGAGGTTATGGAGAAACTAGGATTTGTAACTCCTACGCAAGAAGAACTTGATCAGAAACATTCTGAATACTATAAAGAAGATATTAGAAAACAAAGTTTAAACCCTTCAGAGGCAAGAATGGAATTCTGGGATGAATGGGGACAAGACTGGAAAGATTGGATTGCTAAATCAAAAGTTGGTAGAGGAGCAAAATGGTTAAAAGAAAACAAACACTTAGCGGGTAATATTGTGAGAAGCTTCCTAGATCCAGGTAAAGAACCTGAAGAAGAGATATATGATATATTTTCTGAAACAATAGAAGGACAAGCAGCGGATCAAGCAGATAAAGCAGAAAATGAACAATTGCGTGAAGATATGCTGAAAGTAAATACACTTCCTAGCTATGAAGAATTGTATAGTGAAGAGGGTAAATTTCCTCCTAAAAAAATGGGTTTCGGTGGTGATCCCAATGACTTAAGTTCAGGAGTTGCGGAAGATAATCCTTATTTTAATTTAAAAGAGTTGGATTTGGATCAAAGTGAATTTGAACCAATTGAAGGCCTTGACATTTTTGAGGAAGCAAAGAAAGAAGGGTATGAAGAAGTATTAATGGCTGAAAATTTATTAGGTAAAGTTCCAATGTGGGCCATTGCTAACGTTGACAAAGCCAAGATGCTTTTGCAAAAATTTACGAGGAATGAAAAAAAGAATTTAGACAATGTAAAAAATAAACTGGGAACAGAGGATGAAGTAACAAAAACAGTAGAGGATATAGATATTATTGATACGCCTTCAGGGGCAACGGAAGTAGGAGTGGTTAAGAGTAAAAAAACGATTATTGATTCACCTGAAGATGCTGAAAAAGTATTTTACTCAGGCCTGGAAGCACGGCTCATGGACCCTAATACGCCGAAGTCTTTTAATAGTGCCGACGATTTTTTTGATTTTATTAATCGTAAAGGAGTGGGTAAAGCAGAAATTGAAGATAATATTCTAAACCATTATATTAAAATTTCCCAAAAGAATAAAACCCCTCTTCTTACTGATGACATGTTAAAAATTGTGCGTCAATCGCCTATGCGTAAGATTGAGTCTACGACCTATGGGACTAAAAGGTACGGGGGAGATAAAGATCCAAAGTATCCAGGGTATCAAGAATCAGGTGCTCTGCCAGACAGTTATCGAGAAGAAGTTTTATTTCTTGATCCAAAATATTTACCGAATGATCCTGATAAATTACCAGGATCGGCTCATGATTTTGGAGAACGATACGTGATCGGTTGGACACGAAAAACAGACCGTAAAGCAACCATCCCTGTTGATAAAACAAAATTAGGTGTCGTCGATGCCATTGATGAAAAACAAATACGGGTGATTACAAAAAATCAAAAGAAACTCGATAAACAAATTAACGGCTTGTATGCGTCAGCGTATAGCAAATTAAAAAGACAATTCCCCGAGGCGTTTACAGATGACATTGATGATTTAACAACACAGCAAATGAGATCTAAAGTTAATAGGTTTAGTGATGATTTAAAAGAACTTGATCAACCTTTAATGACACAAATAGCTCAATTTGAAAATAAATTTAATGCCGATCAATTAAAGCTTAATAAATATAGCGAAGTGACAGAGGGACAAAAAGTTGTCATAACAATGGCGGATGAAATCCAATCGGATATTCTTCAACAGGCAAAAAAGCTAGAAAATGATTTACGGGAACAATTAGGAGAGATACTTGACTTACCAAAAGAAAAGAGAATGCAGGAACTGTTTAAGCAGCGAACATCTTACACAGGCAAAGCAAAAGAGGTGGAACCTGAAGTGTTACAATTCTACACACAAAATGAAAGTATATTCCGTCCGATGTTTCACACCGCGGAAGATATGCAAAAATTTGTAGACGATTTTAATATGAATAAGTTAGTTTTTGAGGAGATAGCAAAAGCGGGACCTTCTCCTGATCCTGCCTTGCTTAAAAAAGCTCAAATGGCGGCAGCCAAAGAAACTAAAATGCTAGAAGAACTAGAAGTAGCATTAAGTGAAAATGCTATGAAACAGTTATTTCCAAATGTTCCATTTAAAAATCGCATGGAATGGGGGTCTGCTCTTGTTAAAAATGATTTAGCAAACGCTGCTAATTTACTTTATGGGCCTGATAAAATTCCTAATGCCGCAACATGGTATGCCATCTCTCCTGCTAAGTTTATTAAAAAAAGATATAGTCAAAAGGGAGGAACGGATACACCGCTGGATCAAAGATCTGCAGATACAAAAGGTGTGGGCACCGAAGAATTTTATGGAGGACCAGATTCTGTATCTACGACTATTGACAAATCAGGAACCGCAGCAACTAATCCTAATTATGGAAAACCTAAGCATTATACATCTACCTTAGAGAAAATATTAAGAACATTAGCTAAAGAAAATAACTCAGAATTTAAAGTTATTAAAGTGGATGGGATGGGTGAGGTTTATGCTATCAAGATTACACCAGAGATGTTATTACCTCACAAAACTCATAGAAAAGACGGAGGTATGGTGTATACTCCTGAATTAATTAATATATTTGAGGCAGCATAATGGCAATCGATAAACCTGTAGGATTTGTACCAGCCCAAGAAGAAGTAGCTGAACAAATGATAGAAATCCAAGGTGATCAGTTTGCCGATGGACTAACTCCAAATATAGAACTAATGCCAGATGGTTCAGCTATTGTTGGAGAACAAGAACAACTAATAGAAACTACATTTGATATGAACTTAGCAGAAGCTCTTGATGATAATACATTAGGGAGAATTTCTAGTGAATTACGTCAAGCTTTCGAAGATGATAAAGCTTCAAGAAAAGAATGGGAAGATACATATAAAAAAGGATTAGATCTTTTAGGATTTAGGTATCAAGAAAGAACCCTTCCTTTCGCTGGTGCGAGTTCCGTGACCCATCCAATGTTGTCCGAGGCTATTACACAATTTCAAGCGCAAGCCTATAAAGAATTATTACCTGCTGGTGGACCTGTTAATACGCAAATTTTAGGCAACGTTACCAGACAAAAAGAAGAGCAGTCACAACGTGTAAAAGATTACATGAATTATCAGATTACATATGAGATGGAAGAATACGATCCCGACATGGATTCTCTATTATTTTATTTACCTCTTTCAGGATCAGCTTTTAAAAAAGTTTATTATGACGAAGGATTACAACGAGCTGTTTCTAAATTTGTTCCAAGCGATGATTTATATGTTCCTTATCAAACAACGGATTTTCCTTCCTGCGAAAGAATTACACATGTTATTAGACGAACACAAAATGAAGTACGTAAACTACAAGTAGCGGGATTATACCGTGATGTAGATCTTCAGGTTTTTAATGAAGAAACAGGATTACAAGAGCAAGAAAGTAAAATTTCTGGGGTACGAAAAAATTATCATGATGAGGATTATCAATTACTGGAGATCCATGTTGATTTAAACATTGAAGGTATAGATACTGAGGATGGCATTAAAGTTCCTTACATTGTAACTATTGATGAAGGGTCAGGACATGTTTTATCCATTTACAGAAACTATGAAGAACAGGACCAACAAAAAAAGAAACGTCAGTATTTTGTACACTATAAGTTCTTACCTGGTTTTAGTTTTTATGGCTTTGGCCTTATTCACATGCTCGGAGGTCTCTCAAGAACGGCCACATCAGCTCTTAGACAACTTATTGATGCAGGTACATTGTCCAATCTCCCTGCGGGTTTCAAGGCTCGCGGATTGCGAGTTAAAGACGACGATACTCCCCTCCAACCAGGAGAATTCAGAGATGTAGATGCACCTGGCGGAAATTTGCGTGAAGGGTTAGTTCCTCTTCCTTACAAAGAACCAAGTCAAACATTATTTCAGTTATTAGGTTTTTGTGTAGAAGCAGGCTCACGTTTTGCGGCGATTGCTGATCAAAAAGTTGGTGAAGCGGCACAAGCAGGAGCTCCTGTTGGAACAACCATGGCATTATTAGAACGTGGTTCACGCATTATGTCTGCTATTCATAAACGTTTACATTATGCACAAAAAATAGAATTCAAATTATTGGCAAAAATATTTGCTGAATCTCTTTCTCCGAGGTATCCATATGAGGTTGGAACGGATGCTGTCCCAAGTTTAAAGCAAACAGACTTTAGTGATGATATAGATATTGTTCCTATTTCTGATCCTAATATTTTTTCTATGTCACAACGGGTGACATTAGCACAAACTCAATTACAATTAGCACAGGCTGATCCAGGAGCTCATAATATGTATGAAGCTTATAGAAGAATGTATCAAGCTTTAGGTGTTAAAGATATTGATGTTATTTTGCCTATTCCTCCCCAACCACAACCAATGGATCCTGGATTAGAAAATGCAGCAGCCTTAAAAGGTTCACCATTAACCGCATTTAGAGGGCAAAATCAAGTTGGTCATATTGATGCACATAGAGCCTTTATGACTTCTATTTTAGTAAAAAATACTCCTCCAGTAATGGCAATTTTACAAGGTCATATTATGGATCATGTTAGTATTCAAGCAAGAGAAGAAGTAGAAGACGATAATAAAGCGGAAATAGAACAAGTTACGGCACAATATGGCGGTCAATTACCAGAACAGTTACAATTACAGTTCCAAGAAATGATAGAACAGCAAGTTGCAGAGAAAATTGCTATCATGACTGAAGAAATGGTTGGTGAAGAACTAGAAATGATGCAAGCATTAAATCAAGATCCTCTTGTTGACCTTAAACAACAAGAAATTAATCTTCGTTCAGAAGATATAGAGCGAAAAACTATGAATGATGAAGCAAAAATTGGTATTGATGAGGAAAAATTACGACAAGATGCAAAAATTGCACAAGATAGGATTGATTCTCAGGAAGATATTGCTCAATTACGTGCAAATGTAAATTTAACAAAACAAAAAGAAATAGAAAAAAGTAAAAAAAGACCTCGAACAGTAGATGTCAATAAAAATATCCGTTATGATAACTAATCTCGGGGTTGTAAAAGTGCAAAATCAGTCTAATATTATGACTATGACAGAAGGCGAAATAAAATTACAGGGATATTACGACAAGCTAAGGATCATAGCAGAAAAAACTTCCAAAAGTGACCAAGATAGTATACTTTTAGCAGGTGCTATGATGGCTGTTGCGCGTTTATTATATTTTAATAGTTTAAATGCACCCGAAGCACATCATATCATGGAAGCAAACACGTTTGATTTTATTGATTTAATCAAACCAACAATACATTAAGGAGAAAAAATGGTAACATCACCTAAAGCAAAATATATAAACGGATCCAAATATCCTAACGCTAAAATGACCGTCTCCAATGATCTAAATCCTTATGCAGGGCCAACTGTCAACAAAACGTATGCTCCTTCTACAGCAGCTATGAGAGTTGAAGGACCTGTAAAGATAGATAATTTAGGTAGTGGACCAAAAGGTCAACGTAGCAAGGAACAAATTAAAAAAGTTCCTTTTAAAGGCGTATTTTAGTTTTAATGCATACTGATTGCAAAAGTTATGAACATAAGGTAGATTGACGATCTTAAAAAAAGGAGGTTTCTATGAAACTTTTAAAAGATCTATGGTCCCACTTGAAAGAGTGGTCTGATTGGTCCATGAAAGATTGGATCAAAGCTGGCATTGTAGCTATCGTAGTTTTATTTATTGTTTATAAAATAACAGGTGGCGGTGCATAGTGCTTCAGCTTCTCGGCGGCTTATTAGGTGGCGGTAAAGACGGTGCCTTAAAAACAATTGCAAAAGTCGTTGATGATTTACATACTTCAGAAGAAGAGAAATTAGATAAAAAGATTTTAATGCAACGCATCCAGCAAAAGCTTGCTGAAAAGCAATTGGATGTGAATGTAAAAGAGGCTGGCCACCGCTCCATTTTTGTGAGTGGCTGGCGGCCTGCAATCGGATGGACAGGAGCGTTTGCTTTAATGTTTGAATTTATTCTCTCGCCAACGATGGAATGGTATGCTAAATTCTCAGGATTAAATTTAATAGCCCCTGAAATTCAAACTGGGCCCTTACTAGCCATTGTCACTTCGATGCTTGGTGTTGCTGGCCTCCGCAGTTTTGAAAAAACCAAGGGCTTAACAAAATAGGAGAGAGTTATGGCCAATACTAGCAGAATGAATAGACTCGAAGAGCTTGGTCGAGTTGATGCAGAAAAAGCATATACTAAAACAGGTAAAAAAAATCTTAAAGCAGAGAAAAAAAGAATTGTTGGGGGATTAAAAAAACAATATGGCGGAAGCATGGGCGGTGGAATGAACCCAAGAGGTTGGTCACCCGATCCCACTGTGCAAAGCGTAGTTGGTTATAATCCTAATCGACCTATGAGAGGCGGAGGAATCGCTAAACGTGGAATGGGTATCGCTAAAGCTAAAGGCGGATCAATTAGACGTCGCGGAGGCGGAGTTGCAAAACGTGGAATGGGCATTGCAAAATGACCGAAAGATCTATTGGAAAAGCTGGTGGTTCTAATGTTCCACAAACAAAAGAAGATATAGCGAGAAAAATAGCCAATCGTCATCCCGAAGTGAGTAAAAAAGATCTTATGGCAGAGTCATTAGCAGCATTAAAAAGAATTTTTCTTTCAGGTGATCTTCCAGCGAAGTTAAGTGATGGTGAATATAAAATAAAGCAGCCTACCCTAAAAGAGATTAGAAAACGTTATTCTGGTCGTCCAAAAACCGATAGTCCTGATTTAAAAAATAGAGCTTCTGGCGGAGTCATTAGACGCAGAGGTGGCGGGATTGCTAAACGTGGAATGGGGATAGCGAAATAATGGCAATTCCTAAAGGACCAGGAATGGGTGTTAGACAACGTATTGCTAATGCGGCAAACTTGGGAAGAAATATTGCAAGAAAACCTATTGGTGATCCAACGGGACAAGGCTTAAAAGGTAAAACTTTAACAGGTGGAGCAATGCAAACGAAAAGAAATGTGGGAACACAAGTTCTTGAAACACGAAAGAAAGGTGGAATGGTAAAAAGTTCTGCCCAAACTTCTGTTATTCGAGGTGCACAAGCACCAGGTTCTAGAGAAGGATCTACTATTAAAGGACCTAAAGCAAAAGGTTCACGGGAAGGATCTGTTATTAAAGCTCAAGATGGAAAATGGATTCAAAAAGCCATTAAAAAACCAGGAGCATTACGTGCTTCAATGGATATAAAAAAAGGACAGAAAATTCCTGCAAAAAAATTAAACACCGCTGCTAAAAAAGGCGGTAAGCTTGGACAGAGAGCTCGATTGGCGAAAACTCTTAAAAGTTTTAAATAAGGAGAAATAATGCCAAAATTAACACCACTTCAAAAAGTTCAAAAAGAACTAGATAAACTTGCTGCTCTTCACGCAAAAGAAGAAGCGATAGTTGGAAAGATTGAAGAAATTATTGAAGAAGCCGAAAACGAAGAATAAATAATGCCTTTCAAGTCTGAAAAGCAGAAAAAGTTTTTATTTGCAAATAAACCAGAAATAGCTAAGAGGTGGGCAAATAAATATAAAAATGGTGGAGTAGTAATTGTGAAGCCGAGAGGATTTGGAAGAATGCTAGCAAGTAAAAGACCACGAACAAAGATTTACGTCTAATGTCAGAAGTTTTAAAAAAAAGAATTATACTTCATGAAGGGTATTCGGATACCCCATATTTTGACCATCTTGGTTTTGCCACAATTGGCCATGGCCATCGAATAACGGACAAAGATGAATTTAAAGAAGGAAGGCGATATCCAAAAGATCAATTATTAAAATTATTTGAAAAAGATTTGGAAAAAGCTCAAATGGGTGCTGATCAATTAGTTGGTCATATTAAAGAATTACATATTGAAGCAAAAAACGTAATAACTGAAATGGTTTTTCAAATGGGTACACAAGGCGTAAGAAATTTTAAAAATATGATTTCTGCTTTGGAAGAACGTGATTATCAGCGTGCAAACGTAGAGATGCTCGACTCGAAATGGAATGCTCAAACTCCAAATCGTTGTCAAAGTTTAGCAAAAATAATGGGAACATGCGCTTAGAAAATTTTTTTACATATTACAAAAAACAATTAATCAGTAGACAAGACCAAGTAAAAGAAGCTATATTACAAGGTGTAAAAGATTGGGAGGAATATAGGTATTTAACAGGCAAGTTACATGCCTTACAACAAGAAGTACAGGAACTCACGGACCTGCTAAAGAAAACGGAGCTAGAAGATGAGTAATAAACTTATTGTGCCTAAACATGTGTGGGATACAAAAACTCCCGTTAAGGTAAAAAAAGAATTAGAAAAAATTCCACAACCCTGTGGTTTTAGAATTGTTTTATTTCCACTTAAACTTGAGAGCAAAACATCAGCAGGAATACATCTTACCGATGATACTGTAGAACAGTCACAAATTATGACAAATGTATGTAAAGTTTTAAAGTTAGGTAAATCTTCTTACAAAGATAAAACTAGATTTCCTGACGGTCCTTGGTGTAAAGAAGGTGATTGGGTTCTTATTACAAGATATGCAGGGTCACGTATTAGAATAGACGGAGGTGAACTTAGAATAATCAACGATGATGAAATACTGGCTGTCATTGATGATCCTCGAGATATTTTGCCAGCAAACATTTTATAACATGGAGGTACCATGCCAGAAGCAATAACACCATCGTCAGAAAAACTTGTTCCTATTGATACGACAGGAAGTGCTGTTGATGTAACACTTAAAGATGAAGAAAAGGGAGTTGTAGAAACAACGGAGCAAGACGCTCCTATTGTTGAAGTTAAAGAAGAAACAACCGTTGAGGTAGAAACTCCTGAAACAGCAGTAGAAGAAGTAAAAGAAACAAAAGAAGAAGAACTTGAAGAGTATAGTGCCACTGTAAAAAAACGTATTGATAAATTAACTAAAAAAATGCGTGAAGCAGAACGCCGTGAACAAGCGGCAGTTAATTATGCAAAAAATGTTAAAGAAGAAAATGAAAAAATAAAATCTTCTAGTCTTATTCAAAACGATTCAATGTTGGTTGAAAGAGAAAAGGCTCTCGTTAATCAAAAAGAATTTGCAAAAAGAGCACTAGAGGCTGCAATTACGGCGAGTGACGCAGAAAAACAAGTTGCTGCAAATCAAGAAATTGCTCGTTTAACTATCGAAGATGAACGTTTAAAAGTTTCAAAAGCCAAGGCTTTACAGAGAAAAGCTCTCCTGGAAAAAGAACAACAATCTTTAGACTCAACTGTAGATAAAAGTATTGATGAAATTAAGCAACCAGAAGTTCCCGTCGATCCAAAAGCTGTTGCTTGGGCTGGAAAAAATAATTGGTTCGGCAATGATAATGCGATGACCTATACAGCTTATGATATTCATACTAAATTAGTGCAAGAAGGTATTGATCCTAGAGACGATGAGTATTATAGTGAAATAGACAAACGTATACGACACGAGTTTCCCCATAAATTTTCGGATGGAGGGGATGTAATTAAACCTAGGCAAAAAGTTGCTTCGGTTGTACGAAAATCGTCCTCAGGACGCCGCACTGTGAGACTCACACCTTCACAGGTCGCTATCGCAAAAAAATTAGGTGTGCCCTTGGAAGAGTACGCAAAACACGTGAAGGAGGCGTAAATGGAAAAAACTGAAAATAAAGTTGAACAAATTAAAAAGACCTCGCGCAAAGCTGAAACCCGTGAAAAGGTTGCTCGTAAAAGAGGATGGGTTCCTCCATCAAGCTTAGAAGCACCCGACCCGCCTGAAGGATTTCACCACAGATGGGTTCGAGCCGAATTTAGAGGTACACAGGATGAAAAAAATATCATGGGTCGTCTTCGTTCAGGTTACGAATTTGTTATGTTAAGTGAATATCCCGATCGCTTAGATTTACCGTCTATTATGGACGGAAAATATAAAGGTGTTATAGGAGTTGGTGGGTTATTATTAATGCGATGTCCGATCGAGGTAAAAGAAGATAGAGACGCTTACTTCAGGCGCTTAACCGACGAACAACAAGCATCGATAGATAATGATCTTATGAAAACCGAGCATCCAGCTATGCCAATCTCAAAAGAGAGGCAAAGCAGAGTAACATTTGGTGGAAAAAAAGACTAATAAGTAGGATTTTTGACTGCCAAAGCTATTAAAAGGATGACAATATGGCAAATATTGACAGTGCTTTTGGGTTAATTCCAATAGCAAAGGTTGGTCAAAATCCAAATAATGGTGGTTTAACTCAATACACACTTGCGGACAATCAAGGTACAGCTATCTTTACAGGGGACCCCGTTACTTATAAAAACGATGGAACTGTAGAAGTAGCTACTGCGAGCACTGCATTTTGTGGCGTATTTAGAGGATGTTTTTATACTGATCCCTCTACAAGTAAACCAACATGGAGACCATATTTTCCTGCGAGTTTATCACCTGGTGATGCCGTAGGATTTATTGTGGATGATCCACTACAATCATTTATCGCTCAACAAGACTCCGTAGGGAATAATCTTGTTGCAGCAAATTTAAACGAAAACTGTAATCTTGTTTTCGGAGCTGGTAACACCACTACGGGTGTTTCTGGTGTAGAAATAGATTCAAGCTCTAAAAATACTACTGCAACTCACCAAGTGAGATTGATTAGTTTTTGGGATACCCCAAGTAACTCTGCCACTGCTAATAACAGTGTTATAGTTATTAAAATTAACAATCACCAACTTATGGGTGGCACTGGTACTGAAGGCGTATAATAGGAAAGGGAATTAGTTATGGCAATTAATAGAGCCCAGCTCGCCAAAGAGCTGGAACCTGGCCTGAACGCCTTGTTTGGACTAGAATATAAAAGATACGAAAACGAAGCCGCACAAATTTTCAGTCAAGAATCTTCTGACAGAGCTTTTGAAGAAGAAGTAATGTTAGTAGGTTTTGGTGAAGCGGCAGTTAAACCTGAAGGTTCTGCAGTAGCATTTGATACTGCAAAAGAAGCTTTCACTGCAAGATATGTTCACGATACAATCGCACTTGCGTTTGCGTTAACAGAAGAAGCAGTAGAGGATAACCTTTATGACACTTTATCTGCTCGTTACACTAAAGCACTGGCTAGATCGATGGCTTACACTAAACAAGTTAGAGGAGCGAATGTATTGAACAATGCATTTTCTACTACTGGCGGTGATGGTGTTACATTAGCAAGCACCTCTCACCCAACAACGTTTGGTGGAACATGGTCTAACAGAAGTGCTACTGATGCGGATATTAACGAAACCTCATTAGAACAAGCGATGATTGACATTGCTGGTTTTATCGACGAAAGAGGACTAAAAATTGCAATGAACGGAAGAAAATTAATTATTCCAGTAAACATTCAATTTGTAGTTGATAGAATTTTAAATTCTACTCTTAGAGTTGGTACGGCTGACAATGATATTAACGCACTCAGAAATATGGGCATGTTACCAGAAGGTTATTCAGTTAACCATTATCTAACAGATACTGATGCATGGTTCGTAAAAACTGATTGTCCTAATGGATTAAAACACTTTGTTAGAGCTGCCCTTGCTACAGGCATGGAAGGTGACTTTGACACAGGAAATATGAGATACAAAGCTCGTGAGAGATATAGCTTTGGTTACTCTGATCCTCGTTGTGTTTACGCATCTCAAGGTAGTTAAAATAAACTTACACTGGATCCTCCCAGATAGAAGAAGGCGGTTGCAAGACCGCCTTTTTTGTTTTACAACTATCATTGTTAATGTTGGTGAATACACGTCATAAGGATGATGTATTTACTGGTCAAAATTATAGGAGACTGACATGACAACACATTTTAATAATGGCGTGACTAACGTGGTTAAAGATAAAAGCCCGTT
>Ga0207887_1000079_pt1 | contig 20543 bp, 14 predicted proteins | sample LinPmetageLP38_FD_184051 | JGI IMG/M metagenome (GOLD analysis project Ga0207887, IMG submission 184051) | Marine viral communities from the Pacific Ocean - LP-38 (SPAdes) | ecosystem: Environmental > Aquatic > Marine > Oceanic | place: Pacific Ocean | collected 2010-06-15 | reverse complement strand
CGCGACTCGAACGCGGGACCAATTGATTAAAAGTCAACTGCTCTACCAACTGAGCTAACAGCCCTAACGTTTAAAGTGTTTGTATCCCTAAACGTGAGAGCACATTATATATATTATTATGACAATTACAACCCCACATGATAAAAAAAGTGTAATTCTCTTATAAAATCGCCAATTTATTCCAGTTTCTTTAAATTTTTGCCATTATATCGATATTGACTGCTCTATTTTTGGCTAAAGCGAGTCAATAATCGATTATTAGTCTCGAGAAAGGGCTTCAACAGGATCTAACTTGGCGGCATTACGCGCTGGCAAGAATCCAAATACCACGCCAATTAACGTCGAACAAACAAAAGCAGCAATAATAGAGGTTGATGAATAGATAACTTTGAAATTATCACCGCCTAGACTATTAATCAGCTCACCAATGGCAAAGGCCAGTCCGATACCAATCAGTCCCCCTAAAATACAGACCAGAACGGCCTCAATGAGGAACTGCTGCATAATATCGCTCTGACGCGCGCCCACTGCCATACGTACGCCAATCTCGTTGGTACGTTCGGTGACAGAGACTAGCATAATGTTCATCACCCCAATACCGCCGACGATCAATGAAATAACCGCGACCGATGAGATAAGTAATGTCATCGTGCCTGTCGTCGACTCAATGGTTTGACGGATAGAGTCTGAATTGCGCAGCTCAAAGTCATCTTTACCATGGCGACTCTCTATTAAATCAGAGATGGCAGTCTCTGCGGCGCTAGAAGAGATACTGTCATCTAATAACGCTACAAAGCGGTCAATATTGGTACTACCCGTGACACGCGACATCACCGTTGTATAAGGCATATAGATAGTAGGCGTCGTCACACTGGGGCCAAAGCCACCATCGCTCTCTTCGAGGACGCCAATCACGCGTCCAGGCACACTACCAACCAATATTACCTCGCCAACAGGGTTATCAATATCTGAGAAAAAGGTCTGCTTAGCATTATCATCGATGATGATATCTTGACTACGTAATGTAATGCTTTTTGCATCAAACCCTTGGCCCAATGTTAATGTCTCACCAGTGACGTTTAGATAGTCTTCACCAACGCCGTTGACAGTAGCATCCTCTTGTATATTACGATAGCGGACACTAGAGCTGGCATTTACCTGAGGGCTGACACTGATAATATAGGGCTGATTGCCGACCGCCTCTGCATCTTCCGGCGTCAAGTTGTCATCATTATAGCGGCGTCTAGGATCGCCTCTAGGGTAGCCATCATTGACGGTAATGGTATTGGTACCTAACGAGCTGATATTGGCAAGGATTTGCTGCTGAGAGCCTTGTCCAAGGCCTACGATAGATACGACTGCGGCAATACCGATAATAATGCCGAGCATAGTTAGTAGGGTACGCATCTTATGCGCGCGCATAGCCAGCAAAGACATTTTAAACGCTTCAAGCAGTCGATCAATAAAGCTACCAAAGGCACTTTTACGGTGCTCGCCAAGGATAGATTCTGGTTTTTTGTCTGTGTGCTTATAATGCTCAGTTTGATAGTCAGCGATGACATGGCCATCTTTGAGCTCAATCACACGCTCCGCTTGTGCTGCTAGTTTTGGATCATGAGTGACCATGATAATGGTATGACCTTGTGCGCTGAGGTCATGCAAAATCGCCATGACATCTTCGCCAGACTTACTGTCTAGGGCACCAGTTGGCTCATCTGCCAAGATCACATCGCCACCATTCATCAGTGCACGAGCGACAGAAACACGCTGCTGCTGTCCACCTGAGAGCTGATTGGGACGATTGTTGACCTTATTGCCAAGGCCGAGGTCAGTTAGTAGCTTCTCAGCACGATTGGTGCGTGCCTCGGTATCCATACCCGCATACACGGCAGGGACGGCGACATTGTCTTTGGCACTGATATCCCCAAGCAAATGATAGCGCTGAAAAATAAACCCAAAGTGCTCACGGCGCAGCTCAGCCAATTGATCAGCATCAAGCTTACGAGCGGATTGACCATAAATCTTATAGTCACCAGCAGTGGCTTGATCTAGACAGCCTAAGATATTCATCAAGGTGGACTTGCCAGAGCCTGATTGTCCAATGATGGCAACCATCTCACCTTGGTGAATCGTCAGATTGATATCATGCAAGACGCGAATGGTTTGCTCACCAGCAGGGAACTCTCTGATAATGCCAGACAGCTCCATAATGGGCTTGCCTGATGCAGGATGGTTAGCGGTATTGGTTTTTGCCGGATTACTTAAGTTATCTGAGCTGTTTGAAGGGTTAGCAGTAGTGTGTGACCCTAAGTTTTGAGCCGTGCTACTTTCAGAGCTATCTTCACTCGACGGTTTAGGAGATTGAGATATAGTCATAGCAGTGTCTTTAATAAAGGCTAAAAAGCGTGATAGTGTTGTTATGAAAGGGCTGCTATGTTTTTAGCAAGCCTTTCTTACTCAACATAGTCAAAGCACAAGTTACATTTGAGGTCCACCAGGTACGCGGCCGCTATCTGATTTCTTACCGCTCTCTTCACTGATGATTACTTCTTCCCCTTCTTTCAAACCACTTAAGATTTGCGCATTTACTCGGTTATCAATACCGACTTCTACAGTACGCTCTTCTACGGTTCCGTCATCTCTTAATACACGTACAAACTTGCCAGTGGCTACTTTGCCTTTTTCTTTACCTTTAGTTCGCTTTTCTTGTATCACTGTTGATGGTACTAATAGAGTATTTTTGGCTTCGTTGACGATGATATATATCTGTGCCGTCATATCGATTCGAAACAAGCGGTCAGGGTTTGGTACTTCTACGTAGCCGACGTAATAGATAGCAGCGTCTGTCGAGCTGGTGCTACTGATCTGCTCTGGGGCAGGTTCGATAGCGGTTAATGTCGCATCATACTGTTTGTCTGGATTACCGATAATATTGAAATAAGCAGGCATACCAGCACTGACGTTAATGACATCAGCTTCTGAGATTTGCGCGTTGATACGTACGGTCGATAAATCTGCTAACGTCACCAATGTGGGCGCCGTTTGGTTAGCATTGACCGTAGTACCTTGCTCAGTCGTAATAGAAACGACTGTACCTGATATTGGTGCACGAATCGTGGTATAGCTTAGATCTTCTTCAGCAGTACTGACGTTGGTTCGTGATTTGCGTAATGCTGCTTGCTGACTGTTGATATTGGCTTCTGTGGTCGCAATCGCGGCTTTAGCTGTGTCGATAGCCGCACGTGCATTGGCAACGGCTGCTTTTGCGGTCTCAACACTGGTCGCTTGCGTGTCGTATTCTTGCTGCGAGATAGCATCGATAGCGACTAAGTCTTGCAAGCGTGCAAAATCAGACTGTGCTTGTTTGAGCTCAGACTGACGGCTGGCAAGGTCGGCATAGGCACTTTTCAGACTGGCTTGTTTGCTTAACGATTCTGCTTGCGCACTTTGTAGCGCGGCTTCGCTTTGTTCAAGACTGGCTTGTTCATTGCTCAGGCTGTTCTTCTGAGTCACTTGATCAATCTGCGCAATCAAATCGCCTTGTTTGACTTCGTCACCGACTTCAACATACAGGCGTTTTACTTCACCAGATACCTGTGCCCCTACATCGACGGTGTTTAACGCTTTTACTTTACCGGACGCCATGACATTGTTTTCAATATCACCGACTTCAACGGTTGCGGTTAGGTAGTTAGGCGTGGTTTCTTCTGGTTTTAAAAAAGTATAGGCCAAAGCCCCTAACGCTACGATAATTAAGGTGATGACACCCCATTTGATAGCAGACTTTTTGCTTATTTTGTGCATGACAACAATCCAATCACAATTAAATCAAGTGTAGATATAGTAGAGACTTCACCTACAAAAGGGAATGAAAATTAGTTTACGAAAGGTTAAGGTAGCCAAGAACAGAGTTAGGTATAGAAAAGAAATGCTTACTAAAAATCAATAAAACGGAGATTATAAGAAAACAAGATAGGGTAGTAGAATCTGGATTTATAGCGTTTAAATGTATAAATCAGTAAGAGAAGAGATGGATAACTTGTTAATAAGAAAAATAATATAAGGTGGTGACAAGCAGGTTAGTCTTAGCGCATCGCAAATAAACGATTACCTGCAAGCTCTAGTGCTGCTTGCAATAATAGCTCCCATGCTGGCTGACGAATAAGACCTTTAATAGCTTGGTCACAGCGGTAAAGCAGGGCAGGCCATTCGGCCGTGTGCGTTTTTGACTGACGGCGGCAGGCTTGTTGGTACAACCCTTGTTTACTACGCCAAATGCCTAATGCTTGAGGGTCTTGACCGTCTATAAGTTGAATGATTTGACGCATGTCTTTGCTGATAGCCCAGAGCACTAAAGTAGTGGGCTCATCGGTCGATTTTAGCTGGAACATGATTTTGGCGACCTGCGTACTATTACCCGCGAGCATCGCATCAGACAAATCAAACACACTAAACTGCGCATCGCTGACCAACGCTGCTTGTAGGTCTGCAATATCCAATGCCACATTATTCACAGGTTGTGAAAAGCTATTAGATTGTTCGGTACTGTTGTCAGTAGCACTATCTTCACTAGTACTGTTATTAGCAACTAGCTGCGGTGCAAACAAATAGGACAGCCGCCATAGGGTTTGATAAGCACTCAATAGATGATGCTCAGTGTGTGACATGAGTAGCTGCCAGGCCTCTTGAGACAGTCGTAAGCCAAACTTCTGAGCTTGTATTTGTAGTAGCTGTTGGCGCTGCTGCTCATTGTATAAATTGCAATCAATGACATTGCCATATTGCGCAAAAGGAGCAAACCATTTGCTGCTCTGGCTGCGTTTGTCTTGCTTAGGTGTAAGCCACAATACACTATGACCGTGTGTGCCCGCTTGTGCCTCGATCGCAAAACGTTCCAGCTCGGTGATAACTGCTTTGTCAGGTTTATGATTGCCCGTTACGATTAAAGCGCTGGCATCATCGAATAGAGACTGGCTGCCAAGCTCAGACAGTACTTCTTGCCAGCTTTTGACAGAAATTAGCTCTATACGTTTGATTGCATAGTTCTGTGCGCGCCAGTGTGGACGCAGCGCATCTATCAACCATTGACTCAGCAGTGGCTCGTCACCGTGCGCCAGCCATAGCCCTGCTACTCCAACGGAAGGCTGCAGTAGTTTTGGGTAGGCTTTTATGAAAGTATCTTGCATAGCGTGGTGTTACACAGGTTGATGAGCAGGTAATATCAATTCCAAAAATATGATCAGCAGTGTCAAGCTAGCCGAGTTTACTAGTACTTACGCTCGCTTAGTTTGCTACTCATACTTCTAGAAATGGTATCGTTTGATAATCAGAACGACTAACTCTTACGGTTGTGGTACGACGACAACGGTTGGTGTCATGCCTTTATTTATTTGCAGAGATTGTTTGGCAGCAGGTGCAACTTTTGGAAGCGAGATAGCAACGTACTGGTCAGTGATACGGCGAGCTAAAGTATCATAGAGCCAATCGCGAGTCTGATCGCCTTGCTGATCGTCAGTACTAACAGAGGCTTCGTTGTACTGATAGCTTCGCTCGACCTGAATGGGGTTGCTCAGTGTTACAGGCTTACCATTTTCCATCGTTTGATAGCTGACATCTGCTGATAGTACCAAGCGAATCTCTGTTAATACACCAACCAATTCGTAACGCTTAAAACGTACATTACGGATATCGATAGCGGCAATAGTCTCAGCCCCTGCTTGTTGGTTATTACGAGCAACTTCTTCCGAGCTCATATTACCAATAACATCGACACCTAATGTCTTTAGGCGACGCGTCAATGGTAGTTTCAGCGGGAATGAGGTGCGATTGTCTTCGATAATGACCGCTGTTTTTTCGACGTCAAGCAGCATCGCTGAGTCGTAGCCACGCAGCTGGAAGCCGCAGCCGCTAAGAGCAGCGGCTGCACCTACCACGGCGAACATTGGCAGCGTAGCAAGTAAGACTGCTCCGAGCTTTTGGCCCTGGGACTTTTTATTAGCTAGGCTGTATGCGCTTGATTCTGGTTGCGCCTGCTCAGCTCGATGCTTGTATGACATAAACGCTATCCTCATATGATAAGAAGGCTTAGAGCACTAAGCCTAAAATACTTAGCTCAAGATACCTCAGCCTACAACCACGATGTTAACCAATTTGTTAGGAACGACGATTTCTTTTTTGATTTCACCCGTGATGAATTTTGCCACGCTTTCCATGGTGCGAGCTTGCTCTTTTAGCTGCTCAGGATCGCTGTTTGGTGCCACATCCATCTTACCACGCATCTTACCATTGACCTGTACCACCATCGTGATCATGTCCTGTACCAACGCACTTTCATCAACGGTTGGGTAGTCTAGGGTCAAGGTGTCAAGACCCAATTGCTCAAGCAGATGTTCACCAACGTGCGGCGCATATACAGACAACATAATCAACAGATTGGTCAATGCTTCGTGTTTGACGTGTAGCTCTTGCTCATTACTTGCGTTAAAGCCAGTCAGCTCGTTAGCAAGTTCCATCAGGCTTGATACAGGTGTGTTCAGTGCCAAACGATCACCCAAATCACTGTCAATCTTAGCAATCGTTTCGTGCGTTTTACGGCGTAAGTTTTTGGCTTCTTTGCTTAGACCGTCTGTGTTCAAGGTAGCACTGTTCAGCATATCAATGCTGATATTAGCGGCTGTTAGCGCTTGCATATGGTCGGTAGCAATGCGCCATACTTTTTTCACAAAGTTATAAGGGCCTTTTAGCGCGTCATCTGACCATTCAAGCGTTTGATCCGCAGGCGCAGTAAATAGCGTATATAGACGAACCGTATCAGCACCATATTTATCAATGGTTAGCTGTGGATCTACGCCATTGTTCTTTGATTTTGACATTTTTTCGATTTTACCAATCGTGACTGGCTGGCCGTCAGATTTTAAGATGGCCTTGATTGGTTGACCGCGTTCGTTAAAGTCAATATCGATATCTTCTGCAAAGTAGTAGGTCGTACTGCCATCCGCATTGACGCGGTAGAACGTACCAGCAAGCACCATGCCTTGTGTCATTAGATTGGCAAATGGCTCGTCGCCTGTGACTAAGTTTTCGTCACGCATCAGCTTATGGAAGAAGCGTGCATACAACAGATGCATCACCGCATGCTCGACACCGCCCACGTATTGATCGACTGGCAACCATTTATTGGCAGCAGACTTATTGACCATGTTTTGTGCATCATTTGGGCTAGCAAAACGTGCATAGTACCAGCTAGATTCTACAAAGGTATCAAAGGTATCGGTCTCACGCTCAGCAGGGTTGCCACATTTAGGACAAGTGGTATTGACAAACTCTGGTATATTCTTAAGTGGGTTACCGCGACCATCAGGTACGACGTCAGTTGGCAACACAACTGGTAAGTCTTGCTCTTCAACAGGTACCGTACCGCAATGCTCACAGTTGATCATTGGAATAGGGCAGCCCCAATAGCGCTGGCGAGATACGCCCCAATCACGTAGGCGATATTGAATTTTTTTCTTAGCCAGCTCTTTTGGCTCAAGTTTGGCTAGCATTGCTTCAAACGCTTGCTCAAAATCTAGACCGTCAAACTCACCTGAATTAACCAAAGTGTTGCGTTCAGTATAAGCAAGATTGACTTCACTATCGTTCGCTTTGGCATCTGCTTTTAGTTCATCAAAATAACCGTCAGGCACATTGATGACTTGCTTGATTGGTAGGTCGTACTTAACCGCAAATTCATAGTCACGCTCATCATGAGCAGGTACTGCCATAACCGCGCCTGAGCCGTAGCTCATTAGCACATAGTTGGCAACCCACACTGGCACTTCTTCACCAGTCAAAGGATGCGTCACAGTGAGGCCTGTATCCATACCGATTTTTTCAGCTTTGGCCAAATCCGCTTCAGCAACTGAGCCTTTTTTACAAAGGGCACAGAATTGGGCGATTGCGTCATCTTGCTCAGAGGCGTACTGTGCAAGTGGATGCTCTGCGGCAACAGCGACATAAGTCACACCCATCAACGTATCAGGACGAGTGGTGAACACATCTAAGGTGTTTTCTTCACCAGCAAGCTCATAAGGGAAGTGCACTTCCATACCAGCACTACGACCAATCCAGTTACGCTGCATGGTTAGTACTTCAGATGGCCAATGACCTTCTAGCTGATCCAAATCATCCAATAGCTCATCGGCATAATCAGTGATGTTGAAGTAATACATTGGGATGTCGCGTTTTTCGACCGCAGCACCACTACGCCAACCTTTGCCATCAATGACTTGCTCGTTTGCTAAGACAGTGTTGTCAACGGGATCCCAATTGACCGTCGACAGCTTTTTGTAGACTAGGCCTTTTTTGTACAACTGCAAAAATAACCACTGCTCCCACTGATAATACTCAGGGCTACAAGTAGCAAACTCACGTGACCAGTCAATAGACAGGCCTAGTAATTTAAGCTGCGCGCGCATGCTGTCAATATTGGCAAATGTCCATGCAGCAGGCGGTGTTTGGTTGGCAATCGCTGCGTTTTCTGCTGGCAAGCCAAAACCATCCCAGCCCATTGGCTGCATGACTTCATAGCCTTTTAGGCGATAATAACGGCTCAATACGTCAGAAATCGTATAGTTACGTACGTGGCCCATATGTAGCTTACCACTTGGATAAGGGAACATCGACAGCATGTAACGACTTGGCTTGTCGCTTGGCTCATTGCTTACTTCAAAGCGCTTGTCAGTGGCCCATTTGGTTTGCTGCGCGGCTTCTATCGTTTGAGGGTTATAATAGTTGTTTTCTGTTTGGTCTGCTGTCACGGCGTTGCTCATAGTCGGCTCGAAATTGGTTGATACTGATTTATTTAATACGGATTTGTTTAATACTGATCAAAATAGGTGGAATTTGACAATGCCATAGCATAGCGTAATTTGGCGAAAATTGCGACGATATGATGCAGTTGCTTACTAGGTTTGACGATTAAAAGTAATACATTCTCTATATCCAGTCAGCCTTAGGTATAATAGATAAATTAATGAATATTTATGAGGATTTATCATGACCATCACCATTTACGGTATCAAGTCTTGTAGCACGATGAAAAAAGCGTTCACTAAGCTAAACGATCTAGATGTCAGCTATGATTTTCACGATTATAAAAAACAAGGTGTTGATAAAGATACAGTACAGCGCTGGGTAAATGAGCTAGGTATCGAAAAAGTACTTAATAAACGCGGTACGACATGGCGCAAGCTAGACGAAAGTCAAAAGCAAGCAGCTGATGCTAGTGTAGACACCGCGATAGATTTACTCGTGGAAAATACCAGCATGATTAAACGCCCGATTGTAGAAGGTCAGTTGGCAGATAAAGTTCAAGCAGTATTACTATGTGGTTTCGATGAAGCAGAGTTTGATAAAGCTTTTTCGTAAATTTAATTCATAAAAATTAAGCCAGTCTCATTATTAAAGATAAAACTGCACAAAAAAGCCCGAGCGTTTATATTAACTCGGGCTTTTCTACATTTAGCTTTTTTACATTTAATATTGCTATATTTTTCTAGCTTAATGATGAGTCTATCTCTCGACTAATCAGCGTACCAACCCCTTCGTTGGTGAAAATTTCTAACAGCGTTGCATGAGGAACACGGCCATCAACGATTACCGCACTTTTGACGCCACTACGTACCGCATCAAGCGCACATTGAATTTTAGGAATCATGCCACCTGAGATAGTGCCATCTTCGATTAAGCTATCAACTTTCTTTGGTGTGAGTCCAGTTACCACTTCGCCATCACGGCCCAATACGCCTTTGATATTGGTCAATAGCATCAGCTTCTCTGCTTGTAAAAACTCCGCCACTTTACCCGCGACTAGGTCAGCATTGATATTATAGGTATTGCCTTCAGCGTCAACGCCAAGTGGCGCAATTACGGGAATAAAATCCGAGGCAATTAACATGTTGATCACGTCTTTATTGACGCTTACCACATCACCGACGAATCCTAAATCAACTGGTACAGCGATACCATCTGCGCCAATTTTTTCCATCATCAGTTTTTTGGCTTGAATCAAGTTGGCGTCTTTACCTGTAAGACCAATCGCGCGACCGCCATGTTTATTAATCAAGCTAACAATCGATTTGTTGACGCTACCGCCCAAGACCATCTCTACGATATCCATGGTGCTTTTGTCAGTGACACGCATGCCATCGATACGGTCTGATTGACGTCCGAGCTCTTTTAGGAGGTTATCAACTTGTGGGCCACCACCATGTACGACTACTGGATGCATACCGACTGTCTTTAACAAAACGATATCGCGAGCAAATGAGCTCTCAAGCTCAGGGTCGGTCATGGCGTTGCCGCCGTATTTTACGACGATGAGTTTATCAACAAAACGCTGGATATAAGGCAGAGCAGTGGTCAATACTTCAGCGGTGTTTTTGGCATCATCTAAGTTAAGCGTCATTACAAACTCCTAAGGGCCGGGTTTAAATTGGTTGTTTTTCTACTGTGTCCAATGAGACAGTTATATGTTTTATGAGGCTACTCCGCAGGAATAGCAAGAATCTGTTCTGCTAGATCTGCGTTAAATGGTCGGCATAAAACGGCAAATGTCGCCTGAATATCTTTTAGGTCATCTATACTATCGCCCGCAAAGCGCGCGGTCAGGCTATTGCTGGTATTTGATTGACGCAGTACCCCAAAGCCATGCGCAAAATCCAAGCGCACACCATCGATACAGCTCAGCTTGGTCCCTACAGGTAATAATTCATGCGTCTGTTTTAGTGCTATTTGCGTCTTCGCAGTAGCGCAAGTACACACTGACGACTTGCAGGTTGTGGCGGGCAGGCAAGTATCTTCTAGCTGCTGACTGTATGAAGAATCAGTATGAGTAGACACATCTACTAGATACTGCAAGTAATGACAAAATCTCGTTAATTGCTCTACAAGTGAGCAGTCGGTAGTAGTCGTCTGCGGCATTGGCAAGTAATGGTCAGCAGTACTGACTATAGTGGGCAAGCTGTGGATGATATCTGCTAGCGGTTTTTTATCATTAGTATCATTATGAACTTGGTCAAGCCAATGTAGCAACCGTAATGCAGCATACATCGCATCATCGTAAGGGATAAAACGGCTGTCATTAAAGATGAAATGCCCTGATAGTTCACCAGCGAAGACAATCTGATTGTCAGGATGCTGTACTTGCTGGCGCATAAAGCTGCTGCCAGTCTTGCTAATCACAGGTGTAGTACCAAGCTCAGATAACAGTCTTGGTAAATGATGGGCGCACTTAATATCGAAAAGAACTTCAGATGCTAATAAAGAGTCGCTAAGAGAGTTAGGATGTTCAGTAATAGCAATACGTGCCAATAAATAGAGCAAATGATCGGGCGTAACTATCTTGCCGTTGTTATCAACGATCATCAAACGATCGCCATCGCCATCAAAAGCCAAGCCTATATCTGCTGCGTGCAAAACAACGGCTCGCTGCAATTCGTTTAAGCGGTTTGGTTCGGTGGGGTCTGGATTACCAAGGGGGAAATTACCATCGGGTATGTCATTGAGAAAAGTGACCTGTTGGCAAAAACGTTCAAACAAGCGCTGAGCGATGCTCCCAGTTGCGCCATGCATACAGTCAATAACCACGATCAAATCAAGTTTATAAGCGCTTTTCTGATTGGCTGCAGTTGCCGAGTGATTGTGCTGAAATAATTTTTCAAATACCTGCGCAATAGTATCGATATAGACGTTGGCTACTTGATGAGTAGGTAATTGCTCAAGTAGGTCGCTTGGTAATTTTGAGTCTTGGCTACTTTCAATGCTTTCAATGTTTTCTGAATGTAAGATAGGATTGGTAGCTTGGCTATCGGGATAGGCGTGACAACTATGATTAGCGGTGAGTTGATGATAGAGCGTCTGTATCTCTGAGCTACTAGGGGACTTGTTATTTACTAACCATTTGATGCCTAGTATGTCTTTAGCAGAATGGCTCGCTGTTACGACAATGCCATGACCTTGATACTGCATTGCCCAAAATGCCATCATCGGCGTGGTAATCAGACCTAACTGGATTACGCGTAAACCATGATGAGCTAGTACAGTAGAAAGTGTGGATGCAATGGCTTCACTGCCAATACGCATATCATAACCAACAACGACAACATTCTGCTTAGTCTCAACAGTGGCATTAGCATTGATGTCTTGAGTCGGTTGGCTATTTTGCGCATTATAGAGAGTAGCAAAAGCATCGCCTAACGCTTGTATAAAACTGCTAGTAAAATACTGGTTGGCACCACGAATATCATAAGCACGGAATAAGGATTGCTGCGCCGCAGAAGGTGGCATTGCTTATTCTCCTTATAACCGTGATAGGTGTTCAATGATAAATAAAAAATGAATAGCGCAAGGTGTTAGATATAGCTTAAGCAAAACCTTAAAGGCTATCTAAAAAGTTGTCAGAAAAATTGACCAACAAAATAGCTACTATTGGCGACCTGAGTGTCCAAACCCGCCTGCACCGCGTACGCTTTCATCACTAAATTCTGCAACCACTTCAAACTCAGGACGGGCAACAGGTACCACGATATACTGTGCCATACGCTCAGCTGGGTTAAGAACAAAGTCTTCGCTACTGCGGTTCCAAATACTAACCATCAGCTCGCCTTGATAGTCGGCATCGATTAACCCAACCAAGTTACCCAAGACGATACCGTGCTTATGGCCAAGACCTGAACGCGGTAAAATCATACCTGCATAGTTAGGGTCTTGAATATAAACGGCAAGACCTGTACCAATTAAATGGGTTTCACCTGCTTTAATCGTTAATGGCTCGTCAATACAAGCACGCAAATCAATACCTGCACTGCCATCGGTGGCACGAGTTGGTAGAGAAAACGCTTCGTCTTCAATAATTTTAGGGTTTACCACTTTAACTTGTACAGCTTGCATAACACACTCACTTAACGATTTGATGGTTTTTAAATTATGATTCAAAACTAGAGCCCTGAACTAAGGTTTAAATAAATCTTATTCGAAATTTTTATACAAATAACAATTCTATATTTTAATTATTCAGTAATTCAGTAATTCAGTAATTCAGTAATTCAGTAATTCAGTAATTCAGTAATTCAGTAATTCAGTAATTCAGTAATTCAGTAATTCAGTAATTCAGCAAAAAACTAAAGTATCAACACGCTAGCCAATCCTAAAAAGGACATAAAGCCGACGATATCCGTGACGGTCGTTAAGATAACCGAAGCAGATAGAGCAGGGTCAATATTCATCCTTTTTAGCATCAGCGGTATGCTGATGCCAGAGACATTAGCTGCAGTCATGTTGATCGCAATGGCAAAACCGATGACGGCACTGATCTTAATATCATGAAACCATAACTGAGCAATAAACGCCATAATTATTGCCCAGATGATACCGTTTATCGCGCCCACCCACAGCTCTTTATTTAATAGCCAGACACGGTTAGAACCACCGATTTGACCCATCGCCATCCCGCGGATAACGACCGTCAGCGTTTGCGAGCCAGCAATACCGCCCATACTGGCGACTACTGGCATCAATATCGCTAGCGCCACGACTTGTGCTAGTACTTCTTCAAACTGTCCAATCACTGCTGCGGCCAATAGGGCGGTACATAAATTGATACCTAGCCAAACGCTACGGCTTTTAGCACTGGTCAGGATAGGGGCAAACAGTTCTTCATCTTGGCTAACACCAGCGAGGTTTTTCATGGTGCTGTCGACATCATCTTGGATAATCTCCATGATGTCTTCACCGTTTAGTTGACCAACCAGCTCACCATGGCTATTGATGACGGGGGCAAAACGAATGTCTTCTGAACGAAAAATCGCGGCGGCATCTTGAATATCCAAGCGATCATTAATTGTAATGGCGGTATCAATCAGCTCTGAGACCAATGTATTCTGTTTATGCTTGATTAAATCCACTAGACTCAGTAGTCCCAGCAATTGCTGGCTTTGATCGACAACGAGCAGCTCTTGGCTCTCGTCATCGAGCAGGTCGTCGTTTTCACGCAGCCACTCTTGCACATCCGCCAAATAGATATCATCCCTTATCTGAATAATATCAGGATCCATATAGCTACCAACTTCCCAATCAGCATAAGTATCAAGTTTGTTGACTTGGACCCGCGTCTCTTCGTCTAGCGTTGCCATGACTGAGGTACGTACGCTCTCAGTGACAGTGTCCAAAATCTCAGAGATATCTTGAGCATCAAGATCTTGGGTGAACAAAGAGATTTCTTGAGAAGAAATGTTCTCCATTAATGGTTGGCGCGTATCGACATCTAGCTCGGCAAGCACTTCACCTTTGATATGCTCTGGCACCTGCGCCCAAATCAACAGACGGTTTTGAGTTGGGAAGGACTCTAGTAGGTTGGCAATCTCATATTCGGACTGCTTTTCCAAAAACTCTGTAATGGCCTCGTATGCTTTATCAGCAACCAACCCCTGCAGATACAGAAGCTTATATTCGGCACTATATTCAGCCGAGTTATAATCTCCTGACAGCATGGCGGTTCGTTCCTGATTGGGCGTCGGGGTAGGCATAAGTGTTCCAAGTTTTTACAGTCGAGTTTTTACAGTCGAGTTTTTACAGTATATAAAGAACAATAACGATTATAACAATCGTTTTTTGCACAGTCTAAAGCGTGTTCTTGCAAGCGTTTTACTTAAGTGTTTATTACTCAGATGCTTAAATGTTTTGAGTAAGATTAACGCTTACCCAGTAACGCTCGAATATTGGCCAGATATTCATCAGCAACGGCTTCGGGGTCTTTGGTCGCTTTTTTCTTTTTCGCTTTGGCAGGCCAATCAATATGATCCTCAGGCAACTCATCCAAAAATCTGGATTCTGAGGTAACGCGCATCTGACCACCAGCACGGCGCTGGGTCGCGAGCGTCAATGTTAGTTCACGACGTGCACGAGTAATACCCACGTACATCAGACGGCGCTCTTCTTCGACCGTCTCACTCATAATGGAGTTGCGATGCGGTAGCATCTCTTCCTCGAGCCCCATGATATAAACAAAATCAAACTCCAAGCCCTTTGCCGCATGTAAGGTCATCAAGTTAACTTTGTTGGTATTCTCTTCTTCTTGCTGTTGCTCGAGCATATCAAGCAAAACCAGTTTACGAATGATGGTATCAATCGTCCGATCTTCGTCTTTTTCAGCGCGATTAATCAAGGACTGAATACTGGTGTAGAGCATATCGATATTATCAATACGGTTTTTTTCTTGTTGCGGCGTTTTGGCATCGCTACGCACGAAATCAATATAACCTGTCTCATCAATCATCTGGCGTACGATCGGCACAGGGTCTGGGTGTTGATCCAGCTCACGCGTATAGTGCTCGATGAATTCACCAAACTCTTTTATCGTACCATAAGCCTTTGATGGCAATACATGAGTCAGGCCAGCATGGGTACAAGAAGCCAATAGCGATATGCTGTGCTCTTGCGCAAATAAACCAAGTTTTTCTAGCGTTGCGGGTCCCATACCGCGCTTAGGTGTATTGATAATACGCAAAAATGCGCTGTCATCTTCGGGGTTCAAAATCAGGCGTAGATAGCCCATGATGTCTTTGATTTCACTACGCGCAAAGAACGACTGACCGCCTGATAATTTATAAGGTACTTGCAACTGGCGCAGTTGTGCCTCTAGCATACGTGCCTGAAAGTTACTGCGGTACAGTACCGCATACTGTTCCCACTCATTACCAAAACGCAGCTTATGAGTGACGATTTCTTTGGCAACGCGCTCAGATTCATCATCGTCATTGCGGCAGTTAATGATGCGGATTTTTTCGCCTTGACCTTTATCTGACCACAGTTTCTTTTCGAATAAATGCTCGTTGTTTAGAATAACGGCGTTGGCAGAGGTCAAAATACGCGTGGTTGAGCGATAGTTTTGCTCAAGCATAACGATTTTTAGTTTTGGAAAATCTTCTTTTAGCAGGGCCATGTTTTCAGGCTTCGCCCCGCGCCACGCATAGATAGATTGGTCATCATCACCTACCACGGTGAAGCGACCTTGCGGACCGACCAAGTATTTAATCATTTCATACTGGGCAGTATTGGTATCTTGATATTCATCGACCAATAAATAGCGAATACGGTTTTGCCATTTGTCACGCAGCTCTCTGTTTTCACGTAATATTTTGGTTGGCAAGACAATCAAGTCATCAAAATCGACGGCATTATAAGCACGCAAATTACGCTCATAAAGCGCATATAGCGTCGCGAAAATCATGTCTTCTGGATCGTCTAACGTTTCCATCGCCTTATCAGGCTCGACCAAGTCATTTTTCCAATCGGAAATCATTTTGATGGCTTTACCGACCAACTCGCGGCTTTCAGCGCCACTCAAGTTGTCGCGCATCATCAGCTCCATCAGCAAGCGCTTACTGTCATCGCTGTCCATGATGGAAAAGTTGCCTTTTAGCGGGGTATGAATCAGCTCATAGCGCAAAAACTGCAGACCAAATTGGTGAAACGTCGACACCGTTAGCCCGCGCATTTTTTCGCTTGGTAGCAGTTTGCTTACCCGCGCTTTCATCTCACGTGCCGCTTTATTGGTAAAGGTCACGGCGGTGATGCGCTCAGCTGGCATGTCACATTCTTGGATTAGGTAAGCAATCTTACGCGTAATCACAGAGGTTTTGCCGGAGCCCGCACCTGCAAGTACAAGTAATGGACCAGATACGTAGAGCATGGCTTCTTGTTGTTTGGGATTGAGTTGACTCATAACGTGACCTGTAAGACAAAAGCAAAAAAGAGGGTAGCGCTGATATGACAAAGATAGATAAACGCAGCGCGCATCATCAACATTCGTATCGTCGCGATATTTTAATAATCTTTATTATAAGAATAATAGAATTTAAGGTTTGATGATGGCATATCATAAAAATCTGGTGGGTCATTGTAAAGCAAAAATGCTCACTTTGGGGGAGGACTTGGGTGATGAAAGTGGGGTATTCGGACACTTGATTTCTGCTAAACGTCGTGGCAGTGTTTGCTCATAGCCAAAAGTACGGATTTGGGGTTAATATAAGGTAAGGTCTATATCATAATTCATAGTAAAAAAAACACATTTTTTTTACACAGAAAGTGACCGTTCAATACAGTTAAAAACTAGCTTTTAGGCACTGATATGCGTATAGTACATAAATAATTTATGCCAGTTGTCACGTCATTGTTGACCACGTGTAATGAGCTATTAAATCAATTAAGTAAGCAGTCAGATATGATATTGATTTAATACGTTGATCTTACGTTGTTAGAAGATGCGTTGGGCGACCAGCTTTTATCCGCGCGCATACCGGAATCTCTACAGTTGGTCACGTCTGACATCGTCGTCAATACACTTGATAATTGGTTGTTACCAGTAAAATACCTAACATGTGACTCAATGACAGTTACTTAAACACAGTGACAGTTACTTAAATACAGTCGCTTTGTGTTTTCGTCTGCGTTATACCTGTCGCAACATGGCCTGAGTGGGTCAGTGCTTGCGCTGTGTCTAATACTCGATTGGGTGAGGAGCACGTATTATCATGTCTGCTTTTAATTGGTCAGCCATTGCTTTTATCTTAGCCGCCATTGGGCTAGTTGTCTTTATGCTGGTCGTACCGCGCTTACTTGGCGGTCGCTCTCAAGGCTCACAAAAGGAAGAAGTGTTTGAAGCGGGTGTTGTCGGATCTGGCAACGCCCGTATTCGTTTGTCTGCCAAATTTTATTTGGTCGCAATCTTCTTTGTGATTTTTGATTTAGAGGCGCTATATCTCTACGCTTATGCTGTGTCAGTACGAGAGGCTGGCTGGCTTGGCTTTGCCGCCGCTGGTACGTTTATCACTATTCTAATTATCGGTTTGATTTATGAGCTGAGCTTGGGTGCGATGAACTGGGCACCTGCTGACAAGCTACGCAAAAAAGCACGCTTGTATGCGGCGCCTGCAGGCTTTAATTTGGCAGACATCACCAAGTTTGATGGTGCTCATGAGCTAATGGTCGATCCGACAGGTAAAGTACCCGCGCAGTCATCCGGTCAAATCAATGTCTCAAACAATATTGAGATCAATCGTCGTCATCTACAAAACATCGATCATATTAATACCACGGGTAACGTTACTTCTGTGGATTTTGCGACGTCTGCTCAGCAGGACAAAACTGAACGTTAATAGCAGTTGATGCTCAGCTTATAGCGTTTGCAAAAACGAGCAGCAAAGCATGAAGGCGTCAGTTCTGTTTGTATTAATGATCGCTGATGATTAGCCACTTATTAATAATAAAATTATGGTGACAGCGCGAGCAAGATGATTGCCACGCCAAGCCTAATATGAAGGTTGTATGTTATGAAATACACATTAACAAAAGCCAACCCCGATGCAGATACCTATCCTGCACAGACCAGTCAAACGGTCAATGATCCTATCGAAGATGAAGTCAATAAAAACGTCTTTATGGGTCGTCTCGAAGACCTCGTTCATTCAACAGCAAACTGGGGGCGTAAGAACTCACTGTGGCCATTTAACTTTGGTACTTCTTGCTGTTATGTTGAATACGCTACTACCTTAACCGCCGTTCATGATTTGTCACGTTTTGGGGCAGAGGTTATTCGTGCCTCGCCTCGTCAGGCGGACGTCATGATCGTCGCGGGTACTTGTTTTGTCAAAATGGCCCCTGTCATCCAGCGCCTATATGAGCAAATGCTTGAGCCAAAATGGGTTATCTCTATGGGTGCCTGTGCCAACTCGGGCGGCATGTATGATATTTATTCTGTCGTACAAGGTGTCGATAAGATTATCCCTGTTGATGTGTATGTGCCAGGTTGTCCGCCGCGTCCAGAAGCGCTTATTCAAGGTTTGATGTTGTTACAAGAATCTATTACTAAAGAGCGTCGTCCGCTGGGTATCCATGTCAATGAGCAGGGTATCTATCAGCCGCAAATGACGCCTGAGCGTGACCGTAAGCAGGCAGATCGTATCGCTGTCAAAAACTTGCGCAGCCCAGACAGTATTTAAGTTTCAAACAGCATTTAGACTTGTAGCAACAGTTTCAATATTTTATGCGCTTATCATAGCTCGGTTATGATTAACATAGTTCGGTTATGATTAACATAGCTTAGTTATGGTTGACATAGTTCGGTTATGACTAACATAGTTCAGTTATGATTAATGAAGGAATACATCATTCATGGTCACGGTAGTCGAAAACATAGATCCTAAGATCAAGCCCGTCCCAGCAGTCATCACAGAGCTGGAGCAAAAGTATGCTGGTAAATTTGTCGTGCAGCAGACTGTGGATGAGATTCCGACAGTATGGGTGGCGCGTGCTGATTTATTAGATATTCTCTTATTCTTGCGCAAGCTGCCTCAGCCTTACGTCATGCTATTTGACTTGTCAGCGATAGATGAGCGTTTACGCCAGCATCGCGCAGGGTTGCCAGATAGTGATTTTACGGTGTTTTATCACTTGATGTCGCTTGAGCGTAATAGTGATGTACGTATTAAGGTCGCGCTGAGTGAAGACGATGTTAATGTACCAAGCGCCACCAATATTTGGCCAAATGCTAACTGGTATGAGCGCGAAGTGTGGGATATGTTCGGTATCGTCTTTACAGGTCATCCGCATTTGACCCGTATTTTATTGCCGAAATATTGGGAAGGTCATCCACTGCGTAAAGAGTATCATGCGCGTGCAACTGAGTTTACCCCGTACTTTTTGAACACGGCCAAGCAACAATACGAACAAGAAAACCTGCGTTTTGTCCCAGAAGAGTGGGGTATGAAGCGTTCAGGGCGTGATGAAGACTTTATGTTCTTGAACATCGGTCCTAACCATCCCTCTGCTCATGGTGCGTTCCGTTTGGTACTACAGCTTGATGGTGAAGAAGTCGTCGACTGTATCCCTGATATCGGCTATCACCATCGCGGCGCCGAAAAAATGGCTGAGCGTCAGACTTGGCACTCATTTATTCCATACACCGACCGTATTGATTATCTTGGTGGTGTGATGAATGAGCTACCGTATATCATGTCGGTCGAAAAACTGGCAGGTATCAAAGTACCGCCACGCGCTGAAACCATCCGTGTGATGATGAGCGAGTTTTTCCGTATTACCAATAATTTGCTATTTGTCGGTACGTTCATTCAGGATGCGGGTGGTATGACCCCTGTGTTCTATATGTTTACCGATCGCCAAAAAGCCTATGATGTTATCGAAGCCGTGACTGGCTATCGTATGCATCCCGCTTGGTTCCGTATCGGTGGTACTGCTGCTGATCTGCCACGTGGCTGGCAGCGTTTGGTTCGTGAGTTCTTAGATTGGATGCCAAAACGCTTGGACGAATATGTCAAAGCGGCATTACAAAATAGCGTGCTCAAAGGCCGTACCCAAGGTGTTGCTCAGTATAATGCCAAGCAAGCACTTGCTTGGGGCGTGACTGGCGCTGGTCTGCGTGCGACAGGCGTTGATTTTGATCTGCGTAAAGCACGTCCATACATGGGCTATGAGAATTACGATTTTGA
>Ga0207887_1000077_pt1 | contig 21288 bp, 36 predicted proteins | sample LinPmetageLP38_FD_184051 | JGI IMG/M metagenome (GOLD analysis project Ga0207887, IMG submission 184051) | Marine viral communities from the Pacific Ocean - LP-38 (SPAdes) | ecosystem: Environmental > Aquatic > Marine > Oceanic | place: Pacific Ocean | collected 2010-06-15 | reverse complement strand
ATATTATATGAATACTTACGCTCATATTATACCAAAAGGACTACGGATACTACATCCAGTGGCCTACCTAATTAATGATATTTTAAAGGGTCTTTTATATCGAGGGGGAGGGGGTAAGGGTTCTTGCTTTATTATATGGAACCCTCCAGCAGTTGAAAAAAAACAAAAGGAGAATACCTATTGATTAAAGATAAATTCATAGACATGGACATGGTCACTTCTTATCAATTAGAAAATATAGTTATGGGTGGGAAAGGGTATGGGGGTTGGACTCATGAAGAGATGAGAAAAGAATACTGTATAAGGTGTGGGGTTGCATACATAGACTATGTACTTAATAAGTACAAAGAATACGAACGGTCAGTAAAAGAATCAACTGAAAAAAAACAAAAGGGTCATTCTAATGCCTAAAAAGAAGCATGTATGCAGGATCGGATATATATCAGAGGATGGGATAAGTGATTTCTTCTGGGAAGACACTCCAATAGGTGAAATAACGAACCTTGAAATCGCCATCCAAAAATCAATTTACGATATAGTTATGCCATTTAAGTACTGTCCTGATTGTGGAAAAAAACAAAAGGGAACTAAATGATAGAATTTATCAATAACCTTTGTACTCAACCCCTTTCCTTATCCAGTATTGGCTTTGCGATTTGTTTTTACCACATCTGTGATTTTATATTTACATTAATGGATATTGTTAGGATGTTATTTTGGGAAGCAGTTTCAACTTTATTTCTTTTAATTTATTTGATTTTAAAATCACTTTTAAGCCATGACCCCATTAAAGTTTTTTGGAGCGGGGTTGATGATTGGTTTAAAAAAAATGGATCAGGTAGTGTCGTAAGGACAAATTTAGCTACCTTTTATGCAGCAGGGACATGTATATTACTAGATGAGCTCAAAAAACAAAAGGACTAAAATGAAAAACTCATTAAAATACGTAAAATTCAAAAAAATGCCATATTGTTTTCCTTATCCTTTGCTATATTTAAGTCTTGAGGATGATGATGAACAGTATGAATTTATGATTTTAAATATATTTATAACAGTAGACGAAGAAATGGAAAGAGAGGGCATTAAATACAGTTTAATTAGGGATTTATCTAAAAATCACGATCCAGGTAGATGGGTAGCTCTTTCCCGTAAAGAGATTGAAAAACACACTCCTATAGGTTCAGTTGAAGAGCTTGTAGACATGACTTCAGGGACTAAAACAAAAGGAGAATAAATGACTTATAAATACCCTTTAGACGAAGAAATAATAAAACTTAAAGATATGTTGGGTATCATCACAGATAAAAATAGACCTCACCCAGAAGGGACAAGAGTAAGTCGCAGAGCCAAGAATAAAAAACGTTGCAAATGTTCTAACAGGAGAAAAAAAAATGAGTAAATACGACAGTTCGATAGATACATTAAAGCATATTAAAAGAGTATCCCAGTTGTTGTCAGAAGCATCAATTGAGCTTATTAATAGAGCTAATATACACGATAATTCTAAACTTAAAAGTCCTGAAAAAGAATTATTTGATAAGTACACGCCTAAACTTAAAAATTGTACTTATGGTAGTGATGAGTACAAATCTTTTTTAGTTGGTTTAAAAGTAGCTCTTGACCATCATTACGCAAATAACTCACATCATCCTGAACATTATGATAATGGGATAAGTGGAATGAATTTATTTGACCTTATCGAAATGTTTTTTGATTGGAGAGCAGCTTGTGAGAGAACTAAAAACGGGTGTATATATGAATCAATACGAATCAATAAAGAAAGGTTTAAGATTTCTGACCAAGTAACCAAAATACTAGAAAACACTGCACAAAAAATGGGTTATAAAAAACAAAAGGGTATAAATGGTGATATTTAATCAAGAACCGACTACTTGGACTAAAATACAGCAACTGTACAGGATATTAGATGAGGATAGTAAGCATTCTCTTCATAAGATACTTGTTGAGGAACCTGATTATTGTTGTAAATGGTTAGAGCATCCAAATGAAAGGCGACCTGGATACTATAGCAAGTGGAAATACAAGGTAAATCAATGCAAAAAATGACCCTCATAACCAAACTAAAAGCCCTAGAATCCCTAATGAAAGAAGTGTCATCAGACATGAGGCATAAGAGTGCAGTTAGCAACCCAATGTACGCACTTTCTTATGATCTTATAGGAGCTGCTGTAACGGTTCGTACGTGGATAGATGGAATGGAGGAGGAAGGTAAATGCCAGAAATAAAAATTAGCCCAGATAAATTCAATTCATATTTAAAAGATACCTATGGGATTAAGTCTATTTTGGGGTACTCAGGCAGGTCTCCCTATGGGGTTTCGGGGATGAATAATCATCCTACATATAAAACTATAAGTAATATTGGTACCGAAGAATGGGTAAAGGATGACCCAGAAAGGATCATAATGAAGAAAGTGAAGGAGTGGGATGAATTAGCACACTTATCAGAAGAAGAAGCCTTAGAGAAATTTCTTTTTCATTTTGATTTTATGGTTAAATGCATACGTTCTACTGGTTGTCAAATTAATAAATTTATTTTTCGTGAATACCCTACCATATGGACAGAGAGAAATTTAATACATTGTCGTGTATTTGTTGAATTAAAAATACTTAACCATATTCTTTCTACTGGTAAAGATACCCTAAAAGAAAAACATAAAATACATGTCCAATCATTATATGATAATGAAATTATTTCTTTTAAAAAAAATACAGATAAAACACCTATAAATGAAGCTCAAGAATTATTAAAAGGGCTAAAATGAAACTCATATTAGCCTTAACATTCTTTGTATTCACGCAAATACAAGCACTTGAGATCACTGAGGTACTGAGAGTTTACGACGGGGACACTATATACGTTAATTTATCCTGTAATGAGCCTATTTTCTGTAAAAACATAGGGATTAGGTTAAAAGGGATAGACACTCCTGATATTCGGACCCGAAATAAAAGAGAGAAGAGACTAGGCTACGCAGCTAAGAATTATTTGGAAGGGATAGTTAGTGAAGCTACTTACTTTGAGTTAAGGGACGTTTCACGAGGCAAGTATTTTAGGGTTATAGCGGATGTGTTGGTAAACGGGATGTCATTATCAGAAATAATGATATCTAGTGGCTATGCGAAGCATTATCATGGAGGAAATAAATGAGTGTGTTAGATATTGTTTTTATTATTATGTGTCTGGGGATTCTAGCATCACTTATCATTCAGATTATTATGATCGAACCATTAATTTTAGATATAAAAAATATAAGAACAAGATTAAATTCTATTGACGAAAAAATAGAAAAGAATAAAGGCCATACTGATATTCGCATTGCAAGAATAAATAGGATTATGGACTCAAATATAGCTGGGGATGAACGGTACGGTGAGGCTATTAAGCAAAACACGGATAAGATTAATATTTTAGTGGACCGTGTTAATAAAATAATAAAAGGAGAGAAATAAAAATGAAAATTCAAGAATTTAATCAGGAAATTGCTAAGAGGGAAGGGAAGGTTAAACAGGTTAATATCAGCCAAATATCAGAAATATCAAAGGTAATTAATGATCTGATGGGTGGTATTTTTTACAAACTTATAAAACATGATCTATATAACAACAAAGCATTTATTAGAATAATTAATCTTATCCTCGTTTTATGTTTTCGGAAGGCCAAATGATTAAAAAGCAAGTTACGGCATATTTCTGTGAGAAATGCAATAAAAGGTATGAAATTGCAGAAGGAGCTAAAGCCTGTGAAGAGAATCACGAAAGGATCTCCCATTGTTGGGCTGAAGGCTACAAAGGACCTGACCCATTAATTTACCCAGAGGATCTAAGAGAGTGAGAGAATATATCACTCCTATATTAGTCCTGACAGTAATTAGCTTTGTCCTATTTATTGGGATGCGATTTTTACTTTACGTTGTAATTAAAGATCACATTATTTTATTCACATGCTTTTTATCATCAATTCTATTTATATACTACCATGAAAGCTACTAATACAGATATAAAGAAGGTATATACGTGTGCATATTGCAACACAGAGTATGACAATGAGCATTTATTTATAGCGTGTGGCCAAATGCATGCTAAAAATGGGGATAAGCTCACGCCTTCTAAAAAAGACAACATAAATCCTTCACATTATAAGTCTGGCGAGATTGAGTGTATAGACGCAATAAAGTCCTCAATGAGTAAAGATGAATTCCAAGGTGCGTTAAAGGCTAATATTTTAAAATATATTTGGAGATTCCCTAAGAAGAAGGGGATTGAAGATTTATTTAAGGCGAAATGGTACTTAAATCGTTTAATTTCTGAGTGTGAGAATGATTTAAGCGGTAAAAATATAGACATATAGGAGGTATTTATGGAAAAAAATGAAGAGATAGAGGTTTCATTTGTGACGGATAAGCAGTTATGGGCGGAGTTAAAGGCATTTTGTCGTTTGCACACCCAGAAATCTGGGGGTAAAGTCTTAATAAAGAGCATAGCTACTTTTGCTATTCGTAGGTATCTCAGGGCAACAAAAAACAATGGTAAAGCCTATCATAGCTATGATAGCAATAAATTATATTTAAATAAGCGATATCTGACCTGTTTAGGGGAATATAAATCTCTGAAGAAAAAATACAAGTACGCAATATACGCCCTTTGTTTAATAGGTATTCCCTTCGTACTTAATTGTATCATCTTGTTATCACGTTATTTGGGTGTATAAGGACTACATGGAGCTTGCACACATGGCCTACGATTATGAGAACCAACCAAAAATATGTACTGGGTGTAGGTTGGATATTATAAGTGTTAGCCAAAAAGAGATAGAAGAGGCTGATGAGACAGGAGTATTTATGTGCGAATATTGTAAGGAGAGTGTAGATGGGTAAAAAAGAATTAAAGGTAGAGATTCCAGGGGTTTATCCCCGTAATTTTGAATGGATAATACAGAGAGCGGGTGGTTATGTCACAGATGAAGAATCATTTGGAAGGCTTTGTGTCCCTGGGGGATGGATATTAAGGGCCGGTTTAAGTTGGAATAAAAGACCGGATTATACCTTCATCCCCGACCCAAACCATGAATGGGTATTAGAGCCTTTAAAGGAAGAGCCTGAAGAGGAAACAGGTGAGGTAATGAAAGAATTACACAAGAAATCAGATGAAGCATTCGAGGAGATTAAGGAATTAAAGAGAAACCCCGAAAAAACAAAGAAAAAAACAAATAAACCTTGGTTTTCTAGGCTATTTAGGACTAATAATGACTAAACACACATACGTAGGTGATCCTAAATTAGTAGTTGCAGAGAAGATGACCTACTTTGAATTTAGTGGGGATGATCTCAATTATCGTTGCAACGATAAAAATGGATATAAAGTAACCCCTGATAAAGGCGATAGTTACTGGCTATCTGAAAATGAATTTGAATCTAAGTTTTTTAAGATCAACAACGCTAGTTATTTACAAAAAGCTAAAGCATTTAAAGTTAAAGTAAGGAATAATAAGAGTATTTCATTAAAAACAAGCAATGGTGTTGAAAAACCGTCATTACTGATTTCAAATGCAGTTTTAACGGTTATATCTGACTGGGCTACGAATGGACTATTAGTAGAAAAATGAAACAAAAACTAACGCCTGAACAAAAAGCAAAGAGAAGAGCCCAAATTGAAAAAGAGATTGAGGCTGTAAAGGCGAAGCAAGAAAAATTAGACATACAGCAAAAATCGTTAATTAAACAACAAAAAGAATATGAAAAGAAGAATAAGCTGTTGTTTTTTAATGACCCTGAGAAAGGGTATTTGGGTAAACATGGGAAATGGGAAAGCAATCCGATACAAAAAAAATATTTTGAAGCATTAAAGAATCCTCTATACAAAATATTGGGGTTAGTGGGTGCGAATAGGACAACTAAGACGTTTTCCAGTACAGGGGTTACGGCTTTGACTGGGATAAAAGGGTGTTTTCCGTGGGAAGATCCAAACGAGGCAGGAACATGGTTTTGGAATAGCAGAGGGTGGGAGCCACCAATTAAGATAAGGATAGTAGGCCAAGATTGGGAAAAGCACATCAAGACAGTTATCGTTGCAACGATAAAAGAATTATGGCCTGCTAGTTGGGGATTTGACCCTAGGAAAAACGGGCAAGGCGTTGAGGCCAACTGGACACATCCAGCAGGGACTATTGAGATATTAAGTAATAGTTCAGAGAGTTCAGTTTTTGAAGGTTGGAATGGTCATATTGTTATATACGATGAACCGCCTAAACGTGAAAATAGAATTGCGTGCGCTAGGGGTCTTGTGGATTATCAGGGGATAGAAATATTCGCCATGACTCTTTTGAAAGAGGCATGGATAGATCAAGATGTTGTAAATGGTGTAGACAAGAATGGCCAATTAGACAAATCAACAATATTTTTTACAAGTGATATTCAGGATAATGTCGGGTTTGGGATTACACAAGAAGGGGTAGATCAGTTCGCCAAGACACTTACAGAAGACGAGAGGTCTGCAAGGTTAAGGGGAGTTCCTAGCTACAAGTCAGGGATAATACTAAATATGGATCGAGAAATACATGTAGTTGAAAGAAATTTTGAAATACCTTCAAGTTGGATGGTGGATGTTGCAATAGATATTGGTATCCAAAAAGCGCATGACATTTTATATTTAGCAACCTCACCAGATGGGAGAAAGTATGTTTGTTTTGAGGACACAGTGTCAGGTAACGGTGACATTATAGCTGAAAGCATTATCCAAAAAAAGAATCGTTATATGCTAAGAATAAATCGAGTTATTTGTGACCCTTTGGCGAAAGGGAACACTGCTGGGCAGGATTTTGAGCATTCAACTTGGGCGAAAATAGATGCAGCCCTTAATCGTTTTGATATGTATTTAGAGGCAGGTTCTAAGTTGAAGAATGATGGGGTCATTACGATCAATTCATTGTTAATGACGGTTAATAAGATCCCTATGCTGTTTTTCTTTAGAGATTTAGGGAAAACCGTTAAGCAGTGCCTAAATTGGATGTATGACAAAGAAGGGAAGCCGTCTAAGAAAGACGATGACATGTGTGAGAATTTATACCGACTTGCTTTATTGGAGACTGAATGGGAAGAGCATGACCTTAGTTGGGATGCTTTATATGTAGATGGGTCTAATGAAAGAGACCCTGTCACGGGGTATTAATGATGGAAAATTCTAGTATAATCAATATTATTGAAGAGAACGGGATAGAGAGTGGGTCTATCAACGTTATCGTAAAAGATAATGTTCCACTACAGATAAATATAGACAAACAGGTCTATAGGAGGGTTAAACAAAAAAAATAAACAGATTTAATTTAATATTGCTCACAGAAACTTAGGTCGTAAGACCCAAAGAAAACAAGAGGCACAATTACCAGAAATGGTTTTTGTGTCTTTTTTTTTGTCAAAAAATTAAGGAGGAGATAATGCAAGTACCAGGAACAGAAGTAATAGAAGATACACCCACACAAGAAGAACAAAAATATAAACAAGAAGAGGTGTATGAGGCGAAGTCTAAAGATATACCAGAATCGTCAGAGTCACTTTATTTTGAAAATCTAGCAGAAAAAATAAAGGACAAAGAACTAGATCGCATAGCTAAAGAAGTTTTAGATGGATTTGAACAAGATGAGGCATCTATATCTGAACTCAAAGATATGCGTGAGCAATACAATAAGTTGCATGATCTTGTACACGAACAGAAAAATACACCTTTTGAGAAGGCTTCTTCTGTAAAATTACCGATTTTAACTAAGGCTTGTATCCAATTTGCGAGTCGATCAGGCATTAATTCAGAGACGGGAGGTGAAATCGCTAAGATTGATCCCGTTTCATCAGATGAGGACAGTTTTTACCGATCTAAGAAAGTAGCGACTCACTTTAACCATCAGTTAAAGTATGGGACACCTAATCATTATCAGTCGCATCGAAAGACTAGAATGCAATTAGCAAGGGATGGATACGCATTTAGAAAAGTGTATTGGGATTCGATTAAAAAGAAAGTTATCTCCACTCACATTTTACCCGAAGACTTTATTGTTAATTATCATTCTAGGGACTTATCAGAATGTTATCGATATACGCATGTGCTTAGACCAAATGATAATGAAGTCAAAATAAAAATGGCGCAAGGTATTTATAAGGATCAGGAATTAAGCCCAATTAGTGTTCAAGAAGTGGACGCAGAAACAAGCTCTTCTAAAGAGAATATAGGTCAATCCTTACCACAAGAGATTGATTTTACTTCAGTCAGAGATGTCTTAGAAATGCACACTTACATTCTTTTAAAAGAAAGTGATGATATTCGTATTCCAGTCGTTGTTACCTTAGATAAAGAATCTAAAAAAATATTCAGAATTATTAAGCGTTCTCATCCTGAAACGGGCGAAGCACTTAAATACTTTATTAATTACACGTTTATTCCCAATGACAAATCAATTTATGGGTATGGGTTTGGACAACTTTTATATCCACTGGTTTTGTCGATGAATACAGCCGTAAATCAGCTTATAAATGCAGGTACATTAGCTACTAATGGGACTGGGTTCATTGCAAAAGGGAGTGGTTTACCACGGGGTACCCATAAAATGAAAATGGGAGAACTAAAGGAGATCAATAATAAAGGAGAAGACATAAGCAAGAGTGTTCTCCAATTAAAGTTTGCCCCACCAGCACCCGTTCTTTTACATATGATTGAGTTTTTAGGTGTTCAGGTCGATTCACTTAGTACAGTCACAGAACTTATGACAGGTGGACAACCCCGTAGCGATACAACCGCAACAGCCGCTTCTATTGCTCAAACCGAAGCAGTTAAATTGTTTACGGATATACAAAAGGCATATCACATCAGTTTAGGTGAAGAATTCCAGTGTATGAAAATGATGTATAGCATCTTCTTAGATGAATCTTCATTGGTTGATTATTCTGGTGTTGAACCTTTCCAAATTACACGTGATGACTACTCCTCTAAATTAACAATCATGCCTGTTGCAGACCCTAATGTTGTTAATAAACAAGAAGCAATAGGTAAAGCAGAGGCGATTTTGAATTTAATTAAGCAAGATCCCTTTTTACAGCAAGACCCAGAGGCATTGTTATTGGGTACGACTAACTTATTAGAGTCGATGGGTGTTAATCCCAAAAAAATAGAAGAAATTAAGGCGATATATGACCATTCTATTAAATCGGTAAGGGAGCAACAAATAGTAACACAACATCAATCACTCCAAATACAACTAGCAGAAGAGCAGCAAAAGAACCTTGATGAGGCTTCAAAAGAAGTCGAGAAAAAAGAGAAACAAATGGGAGGTGAACAACAATCTCAGTAATAGATAAATATGAATCTATTTTAGGGAAAACTCCATCAGATATTGAATCTGAAATGGGAGATTATGATTGGGAATCGTGGGTCACTGACTCACGAACTCTCATGTTCATAAAATATCTATTTTACGTTCGGGTTGAGGCTCAGCAGACCTTATTAGACAGCAAGCAATGTATGAGAGAAGGAGGTGCTTTGTCGTTAGGAAAATATGAATGCTTAGGTGAAATATTAGATAAATTTAAGAGTTTAAAAGGAGATTATAAATGAAGACCAAAGTAACAATTATTGAACCTGATTGTGTTGTTGTAAAACAAACTGTGGAAGAGGTTACAGAAGGTGGGATTATCCTCACCAAAGAATCAGTATATGGGGGACCAATGGAAAAATTTGAGGGGACTGTCCTTGCAATTGGGGATGAAGTTGAGAGTGTTAAGGTTGGGGATTATGTTAGCTTTGGTCGAAACGCATTCTCGATTAAAAAATGGAATGATGAGGAGTATTTCTACATTCGAGAGAGAGGTCTTCATACAATTGAATTAGAGGTTGATGAAGACGTGGAATGTAAACAAAACGAATTCTTTGTTTAAAAAAGGAGTAATAAATGAGTGAAGCTAAAACAGAACAAAACTACGATCTTGAATCCTTATCAAAGATCATTGAAAAGGAGACTGAAAGACCTGGATCAGAAGAGGTATCAGCCCCTGAAGAAAGAACTACCGAACAAGATAATGAGGATGAAATTATTGTTGTTGAGGATGATTCTGATGAAGAAGAATCTAATTCAGAAGATGAAGAAGTTGTTGAAAAACCTAAAGCTAAGAAAGGGTTTCAAGTAAATAAGCGTATTGAGAAGGTTCTAAAACGAGAAACTGCTATGAAAAAAGAAAAGGACTCAAAAATAGCAGAGTTAGAAAGCAAACTTGATAAGTTATTGCAAAAAGAGAACGAACGCTCCACTAAAGAAACGGATCACGAATTACAAATATTAGATAAAAAGAAGAAAGATGCGTTTGAATCTTCTGATTATGAAGAGTTTAAAAAGTACGAGGATCAAGTTAATAATTTGAGACAATCCAATATGGGTTCTCAAATGACCCCAGAGGATATGGCTCATTATTTTAAATCTAATAACCCGTGGTATGAGGTCGATAAGGCACGAACATACGCAGCACAGGGGATTCATAAAGAGATACTTAATGATCCTAGTTATCGTCATCTTAATGCTAAACAACAGTTAGATTTAGTTACTAAACAGGTTGATTCTATGCCTGAGTTTAAGAAAAACCCTTATCAGAACTCATCCACAACAGAAGGGGCGCCCTTGGAACGTCCCTCTAAAAAAACGACAAAAATAACACGTTCTGAGTTAAATCATGTGCGTATGATGTTTCCAGGGTTAGGAGAAAAAGAACTTTTAGAACGAACTAAAGAACTCGCAAATGCGGTTAATAAACAGGAGCAATAATAATGGAAACGTTAGAAATTAAAAAGAAACATGTAAAGCTGGACAACATTAAAACTTTAACAACAATAGCAAATGGGTTATACTCTATAGTAGAGACCAACGGCACAGTGCATAAATCGGTAAGAATGCCGATGATTAAGGCTGAGGCTGCAATGAAAATTTTACGGGATAGGGAACCTGAACAAGATTCTCAAACGCCTGCCAAATTAGGAACGGAATTACCTAACCAAAAAATATCTGCAACTCCCAAACGAAAAAGAGTTAATTTAGAAGAATTGGACCCTGAAAAAATAGTCAATAGTCTAGAAGGACATGACTTTTTAGCCGTTCAGCATCTTTATAAAAATCAAAACTACGTTTGTTACTGGGAAGGCATAAAGCTAACTGCTTCACGAATCGCAATGGGGTATGACTTTACCATGCCTGAAGATCTAAATAATTATGATCTTCATTTTCGTGCTGCAAATATAGGAATAGATGCTAACCCTGACGGTTACATCCAATTTGAGGGGATGGTGTTAATGCATACGACAAGAGCAATTGCGGAGGCATTACGACAAAGTAATATAAATAAACAAATCAACGTGGGTAAAACGGGAATTGAAAACGCACAAATAAGTGCACAATTCTAGTCCCCACACTTAATTAAGGAGGACAAATATGGCAAATACTGACAACCCACAAGGGTTAGTATATAAAATGGGTGGAAATCCAGCGATTGTTGAAGTTTCTGTTGATGCTTCAAATTCTGCTGCGATAGGAATCAACGATGGATATATTATTGAGGCAGACGGTTCTGTAGCTCGTGTAGCTGCTGGATCAGGTGTGATTTTATCTGGTGTGGCCGAAGGATTTAAGGATTCTACAGGTAAATCAATTTCTTATTTACCAGCAAGTACCGCAGGGACAATTATCGCTAAGAAAATTGATCCTAGCATGATCTTTGAGATTCAAGCAGATTCAGGGACAGCCCTTACAGTTGCAGCAGTAGGAGCTACAGCAGATTTAGTAGTTGCAAACTGTGACACCACTACTGGGGTATCTAAAATAGAGCTTAATTCTGACAATGTTGGGACAGGTCAACAAGTACGAATTATTGGTATATCTAGTGCGATTGGGAATGCTTGGGGAGAACACGTTAAGTTGTTAGTCCAGATAGCTGAAAACACCTCAATCAGTAACGCAAGTGTATAGGAGGATAAATAGATGAGTACAATTACTAGATCAAAACAAGTAGCTTTCTTAGTTGAGGGAATAAAAAAGGCGTATGGGGTTGCGTATAACGAATCGGAACGTAATTACCTTAAATTATTCCCAATTATAAGTTCAAATACAGAACGAGGAGTCTATCGTGAAATGAGTGGCGTTGGACTTCATGCGACTAAAGCTGAGGGACAGCCCTCCAGCCTTGATAGTATTAACCAAGGGTACGAAACCACATGTATTAATGAAACTTATGCGAAGCGTCTTTTGCTTACGCATGAGGCATTAGCTGATAACTTATACCCACAAATTTTAAAAGCAGCTACAAGTATGGGTGCTTCTGCTGCAAATACAGTAGAAACGATATGTATGAATATGATAAATAATGGCTTCTCAACCAATTTAGGTGATGGGGTTCCATTGTTTTCTGATTCTCACCCCTTATCAGGGTCAAATGGCACAGGATCAAACATTTCTTCAGCAGCAGCATTAACTATGGCGAGTCTAACTTCAATGAGTACCGCTGTCGGTAAATTTACTGATGCTAGGGGCAATAAAATTGATGTTAAGCCTCAATTGTTAATTGTACCTGTGGAAGGAGCAATAACAGCAGAAGAGCTATTGTACTCAAAGCTAAAAGCAGGAACTGCTAATAATGACATGAACGCTTTTGGACGTTCTACTGGTCGTATTCCTGGCGGATACATTTCAAGCCCGTATATCACGGATACAAACGCCTTTTACATTAAAACTAATGTAGATGGTAGTGGGTATCAGGAACGTGAAAAAGTAGGATTCATGGAAGATTACAAAAACAGTGAAATGGTCCGAGAAGTTATTTCTTATTTCCGAGGAAACCCAGTTGTATACGATTGGAGAAGTTTTTACGGAAACGCAGGGGCGTAAATGAAAAGAGCGCTTAAAAAGCCTCTAAAAAGAAGTCATAAGCCCTTTGAATATAAAAGGGCTTGTGACAGATGCGCTAGTTCTATCTTTTTGAGGAGTGAGCTTCAGCTTGAACCTCAAACAGGTAAATTAGTATGTAAGTTTTGTTTTGATAAACCGTCTTATAAAGATAATCAAGCGAATTATAAAATGCCAATTAGAAAGTTTAAATTTGAATAATTAAGGAGCTAGGATGAAGACCAAACTAATAACAATAAAAACCTCAAAAGAATATTTAGATATGTTAGGAGGATTAAAGTTAAAAGCACTTACTTCATTTAAAATTAAAAATATAATTAAGCAGGTTAATGAAGAATATTCCCAATATATTGAAACACAAAATGAACGAATTAAACATTATGGGAATGAGGTAGAAGGGAAAGAAGGCCAATATGAGTTTTCTCCTGAAAATAAGATTAAACTTCAAAAAGAATTAGATGAGTTATGCAATAAAGAAATAGAATTAACATTTGAACTAATACCAATTGAAGCATTAGGGGAAGTTGAGATTGAACCAAACATCCTTGTTAATTTAGATTGGGTATTTGGGGGGTAATAATATGGCAATTAGTGGATCTTCTGATTTTAACTTAATCACCAATGAGATCATTGAATTAGCATATAAAAGTATAAATGCATTGGGTGATGGGGCTACTCTAACAGGAGGTCAATACAGCACAGGGCGTAAGCTGTTAAATATGATTCAGAAGAATTTAGGTCTTCTGTTATGGAACCAAGAAATAATTACAGTTAATTTAACTGCATCAAGTATTGTTTTGGGATCTGATGGCGTTGATTATGAGTGTATAAGAAACCACACAGCCTCAACCACAAATAAACCTGTTACAGGGTCACAATATTTAAGTTTTTGGAAGCAATTAACTACCACTTCAGGCGCTACATGGGTAGATGGCACAGCTCACACATCAATATGTAATCCTAAATTAGACACTAATATTATTGATATTGAGAATGGGTTAAGACGGGACAAGAGTTCAGAGACAAATTCTCAAATTACAAAGATTACGAATGAAGAATTTTTTAATAGATATGATACAAATAGCACTGCTGCTCCAACTCAGTTTTGGTTTAAAAGGAAAGCAACCCCTGAATTATTTTTATATCCATATCCCGATTCAGCAACAAATTATGTATTTGAATTTAATGCGTATAAATATTCTGATGATATGGATTCGTCAACAGATAATCCTGATTTTCCGCAAGAATGGCTTAGTCCTCTAACTAAATTATTAGCTGTGGAATTAGCCCCACAACGAGGAATTACAGGCCAGCAGTTTAAGGATTTGGTTTTTTTAGCTGAAACCGCACGTAAAAACGCAGAACAAAAAGATCATGAGACAGGATCTTTATATATTACCCCTAATTTAGGAGGACATTATTAATGGCACAAGCAAAGCAAGTAGATATATTAATAGCAGGACTTACAGATAGTGCAGGATCGCCTTTGAGTCAAGGAAAAGTGTACTTCTATGCTACTGACGGCTCAACTTTAAAAACAATTTGGACGGACTCAGAAAAGGGAACAGCAAGTGCTAACCCTGTCATCCTCACAACTGGAGGATTAGGAGAGATTTTTGCTGACGGAACATATACCGTGAAGATTGCAGATTCAGATAATGCGACTATACAAACAATTGAAAACATGACATTCACACCAAGTGCTGCGGCTACAACAAATGAGATTGATGCATCAGATTATGGTACGGCAACAGATGAAAATGCAATTTCTTTAGCCATTACATCAGCATCAGGGGCGGATAGAACGGTATTTTTAACACCTGGGAATTGGGATATTTCTGATAATTTAACTATCCCCAGCAACATAAATCTTAAATATATTTTTGGGGCATATACAACGATTGCAGCAGGGAAAACATTAACGATCAATGGGACTATAGATGCGCCTCTTTATAATATTTTTAGGGGACCAGGGACAGTTGTTTACGATAATAGAAATTTAATCACACCTTCGATTTGGGGGATAGGTGGGGCACACGATAACTTATCGTTAGATGGCCAGATCTTATTTATCGATAATATTGTTATTAATGGGGAATCTTCGACACTCCCAATTTTAATACAGAAAAATGAAGATGGAGTGAGTACTTCATTAATGAGGTATGATCGCACATCTGCTTCACCCGCTGATAATGATTATTATGACATCCATTATCATGCAGGGAATGACAATAATCAACAGGTGCAGTTTGCAAGAATGCGAATTAAGCAGCTTGATGTCAGTGACGGGACTGAAAAAGGGCAGATAATCTTTAGTGTGGCTGACGGCACAGACGGATCAATTGATGATGTCCTTACCCTCGATAAAACAGGAGCGACAGTTACAGGAGCTTTAGTTGTGAGTGGTAATTTAACGGTTAGTGGGACAACCACTACAGTAAATTCAACCACAGTTACCGTTGATGACCCTATTCTTACATTAGGCGGAGATACCGCCCCAGGATCAGATGACAATAAAGATCGAGGGATTGAATTTCGATGGCATAATGGATCTGCTGCTAAAATAGGGTTTTTTGGTTTTGATGATTCGACAGGTAAATTCACTTTTATTCCTGATGCATCTAATAGTTCCGAAGTTTTTTCTGGAACAGCAGGAACACTTGTTGCAACTGCGTTTGAAGGGAATCTTACAGGTACAATTAATACCGCTGCACAAGATAATATTACAAGTTTGGGAACATTAACTACTTTGACAGTTGATAATGTAATTATTAATGGTACAACTATCGGGCATACGAGTGATACTGACCTTATCACCTTAACAGACCAAACAGTAACGGTAGCTGGGGCAGTATCGTCCACCACATTAACTACATCAGGAAACCTTGGAGTCGGCGTAGCTCCAGCAGCAAGACTACATATTAAAACTTCAAATGATTCCAATGAAGCAGGAGGTATCTTGTTTGGAGATTATAATTCTACTAGTTTATTTCAAGGGATTGGTTTGGATTCAAGTAATTCTTTAGTCTTTTGGACTTATAGTTCAAGTTGGGGAAAAAGGCTCACATTGACTTCAGCGGGGGTACTATCGGGGGATTTAAATGATACCTCTGATATTTCATTGAAGAAAAATATTAAAAATTTGGATTCTGGTTTATTGGGCCTTATGAAATTACGGCCTGTTTCTTTTGATTGGAAACAGGAAAGCAAAAGTGGTAAAACTGGCTTCATTGCACAGGAAGTTGAGAAGATATTACCTAATGATGTTGTAGGAGAAGAAGGGTCAAAATCCATTAATGTTACAGGTATTTTATCCTTAGCCGTTAAAGCAATACAAGAATTAAATAATAAAGTAGATAAGTTAAGTAAGGCAACTGCATAATGCCAAAAACATTTAATGTCCCTATGAATTCACCCCCCTACCAAAACGTAGATGGGATGGTATTAGACACGTTATCAGAGGAATTGTTAGATGGATATATTGACGAGTTGGGGAACACTAACAAACGTCCTGGTTTAAGTTCTTATATTAAATTAGGGTCATTTAAAACGGTTGATGGGGGCTATTGGTGGGACGGTAAAAGTGTAGCTTTATTTAATTCTGACGGGTCTATATACAAGGTATCAGATTCAAATGGCACGGTAGTAAATATTACCAATACGGGCGACAAAATAGAAACAAGTGGCAGAGCTATTTTTGCTGACAATGGTAGTTATTTTGTTGCTGCAAATGGTGGAAAAATGGTGTACTCAAATGGGACAGCGGATACTGCTTACATCACAGATGTAGATGCGCCAACAGCCGTTACACATGTTGCATTTTTAGATCAATATCTACTCGCAAACAATGTGAGCACAGGGAAATTTCATTTTTGTGACTTTTCTTCTTCCCCTACAACATGGAGCGCATTAGACGTTTTTACAGCGGAGTCTCTTCCTGATGATCTAGTGGCACTGTATGTTAATAAGAGAATTATTATATTAATGGGAACTCAGTCAATTGAGTTTTGGACCAATGACGGCGTCAGTCCCTTTTCAAGAATTAACGGATGGACCATACAGCGTGGCGTGATGAGTAAATATTGTACAGTAAATGTAAATGGTATTATTTATTTTTTTGACGATAAGAGGAAATTAACTATTTTAGATGGGAATAGTCATAAAACCCTAAACACATCTTATGATAGAACAATTCAGGGCTTTGACACTGTGTCAGACTGTACGGCTGATTATGAATTTTTTAATGGCCAAAATAAGATACGATATATTTTTCCTACAGAACAAAGAACATTAATTTATAATTTAGATCAAAATTATTGGAGTGAAGAAACATATTATGATTCTTCGGTAGGTACTCGTAAACGGTATTTAGGATCATGTTATATCTACGCTAGAGATTGGAATCAGCACTTAGTGGGGAGTTATTTAGTTGACGATATATTGAAGCTAGATGTATCTAATTTTAACGATAACGGGAACCAAATACGTGTTAAAAAAGTAACAGGTCATATAGATCACGGTTATCCGAATAAAAGAAAACGATCATACTCATTAACATTCCGATTTAAAATGGGAGTAGGGTTAGGAGATAGCGGAAACACTGAACCTTTAGTTGTTATTAGATTTAGAGATGATGGGAGTTCGGTTTGGGGGAATTTTATCCACATCGCACTAAAAGTATTAGGTAATACTGAATTCAGTCATACGTTGTATAATCTTGGGGCATATTATTCTCGTCAGTATGAAATATCGTTTGCGCAAGACGCTCCCTTCATTATGGGAAAATGTGTAGAAGAGGTTGATATCAGTGAGTAATATTAGCCGATATCCTCAATTTGTATCTACATCAGACCCCTCTGTATATTTAAATGAAATTGCTAATAAGCAGTCTGGGTCTATGATTATTAATTCCGTCTGCAAAGACATTGGCACATGGAATATGGACTCTGATGAGACTAAAGTTGTTTCTTTTAACTTAAACGTCAATATAAAAAGAATATCAAGCATTCATTTAATTATTTACAAAGATGATTTATCCGAAGTATTTGGTATTGGAGGAATTGACTCTTGCAAGTATGACGCAACAAACGGAGTAACAGTTACAAGGACTGCTAGTGGTATTTTTGACGGCACTGATTTTAATAGTACATCTATAAATAGGGGGAAAATAACGATATGTTATACCACGTAACCGACATTAAAATAGAAGACGCAGCTAAAATAGAGAGTTTCTCTAAAAAAGCATTCAATGCAATGGAATTGTCTCGTTATGGATTTAATTACTGCTCTGTTACCTGGCTCAAACGGTTAAAGAAGTTTATTCAAGGGACAAATGGATATTGTTTAAATATTAAAGATAATGGATCTATTTTAGGGGTTGCTTGTGCCTACTCAACGCCTTCCTTATACGATTGTAGTCAGATAAGTTTAACGTGTAGTGGTGTCCAACCTAATCATGAATTATCACACACTGTAAAAACCAAGGTTGTTTTGTCTCTTATTTCAAGATTAGAAGAAATAAGTAAAGAAGAAGGTATGTTATTTAATATATTTTCCATAGATCCGAGTGTTGATTTAGGTAATCACTTAGAAAAAGATGGTTATAAATTGTGTACTAATTATTATATAAAGGAGGTAATTTAATATGGGTGCAGTTGTAGGATTTGTAGAATCAGTAGGAGATGAAGTTTATCAATCATCGGGTATTGCTGATGTCACAGAATTTTTATATGAAGACGTGAACCTGATAACATCGGGGAAGCTAGAAGGTGCATTTGAAGACATAACGGGTAAAACCACTTCTGATGAGATGAAACGGCAAGCGAAGGTTTTAGAGGAACAGGCAGAAGAAGCTAAAGATGCAATGGAGAGGGTTCGCCAGGATTTAAATAAAGCTAAAGAAGAATCCCTTGCTGATTTTGAATTAGTAGAAGCAGAAGCAAAAGGAATCATTACTAAGGCTCAATTAGATCAACTGGAAGAATTAGATAAAACGCAAGGTGGGGTTGAGCAAGGGTTACGAGATCTTGATACTAAGATCATGAATTTAATTGATAAGTCAGAACCAGATCAGCTTCAAACCCTTGTGGATTCAGGTAAGATTTCATTGGAAGCCCTTGAACAAGGGAAAACAAATGCTACTGGCGAATTAGCGAAAAGCAAACAAGAAATTATTGATAATTTAGAATCTAAAGGCGTGTTATCGCGTCAAGATCGGTTAGATGCTAGAGATTTAGCTGTTAATCGGATTGACAGTGAACAATCTAAGATATTAGAAGACATAATAACATCAGGGTTTGTTTCTAAAGAAGAATTGGACAAAGGGTTTTTAGATTCAATGGGATCATTACTTAATTTTAGAGATGCAGCCATTGAGCCATTACAACCATATACCGACACAGGCAAGAGAGCGTTAGCACAACAGAGAATCTATCAAGGTTTAGCTACCGATCAAGAAATTAATGATTTCACCTCTGCATATGGTGATCCTAATGATGTTCAAAAATCACCTTTATATCAATTTAGATTAGCCGAACTTGAAAAGTATGCAGTTCGTTCCCAAAAAGCGAGAGGTAATTTCTTATCAGGTCGAGGGATGATGGAATTACAAGAGCAAGGCGTACAAAGAGTTAGTGCTGAGGAAGCGGATAGAAGGTATCGTGAAGCATCTGGGTTAGCGAAACAAGGGCTTGCTGCTGCGGGACAAGTATCTGGTATCCAAGAGCGCACGGGACAAGCAGCAGTAGGATTATCCACCGATCTTGCGAGACAAAAGGCAGGGATAACACAGTCTGGGTTATCTGCACGAACACAAACACGACAGCAAATGGGATTAGCAGGTGCAGGAGTTCAAGAAAGAACAGGGACAGGACTTGCTACAGATGCGTCTGGGTTAGCTAGGTCAGAGGCAGCCGTACAACAACAGTTTGGGATTTCATTGGGTGAGTTAGAAGCGCAACATGGAGCCCAAAAAGCAAACTTATTCGTAAATGAAGCCTTAAATAGAACTTTAATTACAAGTCAGGCTAACAGAGCTAGAATGCAGCAGTTATCACAAACAGGTACCAATATCGCTAATATTGGCGTAGGTTTTGGACAAGCGAGACAAGGAGTAATTGGGACAGGGGCTTCACAACTTGCAAATTTAGGGACTTCTATGGCACAAGCTAGGGCTAATACTAGATTAGGTACAGCGTCACAAATGGGAGGGGTAGTACAAGCAGGACAGCAAATGGCATTAGGGGCATTAACGAAGGCAGGGGAATATCATACAGCAGCAGCGGGTCAACAAGGTGCATTTTATAGAGGTTTATTAAATACTGGGGCTGGATTATCAGGGTTATATATGTCAGGTGGTCTTGCAAAACCTAAACCTAAGCAAGGGTTTCAAGTAAGTTAATTTGCAAAATTAAAGGAGGAAATTCATGTCATTAACAGCAAACAGAGATTTATATAATCAAGTATCAGGGATTGGGAGTTCATTTGTAGATAATTACATGAAAGGAACTCAAACTAGGATCGCAAAAGAGCAAGAAAAAAGAGCTAAGAGAAAAGAAGGTTTATCTTATATCAAACAAATTGTAGACAAAGGCTCTGAAATAGGATTTTTAAATGAGGCTGCTGGAAATGCATTTTTTAAAGACAAAGTGGCTAATGATTCTATTCTCAAAGAACACCAAAATTCGTTAGGTATAAAAGACATGGATTTATATTTTAACAAAGAGAAAGGGGGAGGTGTTTACTCAGAGCAGGTGCCATTACGGAATGTTAAGAAAGGACTGGCAAAGCAGTGGGGAGTATCAGAGGAAGATGCCAATGATATTTTTAAAAAGAAAGGATTGTCGGATGATTCATTGGTGGGTCTCGAAAAAACAAAAACAGGGATCAGTATAAATTTAGATTCAGGGGTTAAAGAAGGGGCAAGTTTAACTGAAAATAAAATTTTTGGGGCTATGGTTAACCTTATGAACAATGCTTATTCATTTGAAGAAGCCAGGGCAGCCGTAGCAAAGATGGCAAAAACATCAGGTGATATACAAGCCGCTAATTTAGTTAGTACATTTAAAGAAGAAGATTTTAGTGAAAAGGTACCCAATAAAGAAATGAAATTTACAGGGGGTAAGTCACAAACTAAAAAGATTAAATCTTTGGAAAAAAACATAGGCCGAAAATTAACCCCTAAGGAACGTAAAATGGCTAAAGAAATCGGATATAATTAATGTCAGTTGGTCAAGATTTTTTAAATGCAATTAATCAAGATGATAAAGTTGGAGAGGATTTTTTAAATGCAATTAATCAAGATGATAAAGTTGGTCAAGATTTTTTAAATGCAATTAATCAAGATGA
>Ga0207887_1000076_pt1 | contig 21589 bp, 15 predicted proteins | sample LinPmetageLP38_FD_184051 | JGI IMG/M metagenome (GOLD analysis project Ga0207887, IMG submission 184051) | Marine viral communities from the Pacific Ocean - LP-38 (SPAdes) | ecosystem: Environmental > Aquatic > Marine > Oceanic | place: Pacific Ocean | collected 2010-06-15 | reverse complement strand
AGAGCGATCAAGCTCAAATAAAGCAGCTAGACATGCCGACTTTGATCTTATGGGGTGCAAAAGATGATCTTATTCCTGTAGAAAACGCCGCGTTATTTCATAGAGATATACGTAATAGTCAGCTTAAAATATTTGATAACTTAGGTCATGTACCGCACGAAGAAGATCCGTTAGCAACCGTTGACGTTGTAAAGCGGTTTTTGATGAGTGAGTCAGGAAATGAATAACTTAGAAAAGAAACAGATAACAACCATCGCTGCGATTTCAGATATTCATAGTAATATCTACGCTCTTGAAGCTGTGCTTGCCGATATAAGATATCGAGATGTTGATCAGATTGTCAACCTTGGTGATATTTTATACGGGCCAATAGCACCTCATGCTACCTATGAGCTATTAATGGCAAATCGAGATGATATTATTACCATTAGAGGCAATCAGGATAGGCAGATTTATGAAGCCACTACGGCAGAAATTGCTAATAATCCAACCATGGGTTTTATTATCAAAGATCTCTCTAAAAAAGCGATTGAATGGATGCGGTCTTTGCCATTTGATTTTCATGTCAGTGAGGATGTATACCTCTGCCATGGTTCGCCGACCGATGACATGATATATTTACTAGAGGATATCGAAACGGGTCAACCAATAGTGCGTAATGATGCAACTATATTGGCGTTACTTGATGGTATTGATAATGATGTTATCTTATGTGGTCATACACACATCCCGCGTACAGTAGTACTGTCGTCAGGACAAACTATTGTGAATAGTGGTAGCGTTGGCTATCCAGCTTACGAAGACGATTTGCCTATTATTCATAAGATGCAAACTTATTCGCCTCATGCTAATTATGCTCTTATCAAGTGTATTGAGACTCAACAAGGTAAACATTGGCAAACTGAGCATGTCAGGGTCGCTTATGACCATGAAGCAGCAGCAAATATGGCTCTAAGAAACGGACGTGAAGATTGGGCATTTGCATTGAAGACGGGTAGAGTGATTCCAGTATGACAGTACTTAAAAACATTCTATCCTAGCAATGACAGCATTACCTTTAGATTAACTATGGGTTTTTATTTAATAGAGATTACATAAAATGCTAACACTATATATGGTTCAGCTGGGCGGCCGTCCTAAAGGCCGTCTGATTGAGCAACACGATATTTTCTTTGGCGCAGCCAGTCAAGTGAGTGACTTGATAGCAGATATCAATGAACATTGGCCTGAGGTAAAAAATAAATGGCATATTGATTCATATCGCGCGATTACTAAAGTGGGTAGTTATGCCATTAAGTTAATTGAACCAAGTCAGCAATTAAAGGCTGCTGCTGACTTAAAGTTATTCTTTATCAATCTAGGTGGCTATCAGCAGGACAGTTTTGAAGAATTTCACTACAAGCTACTCATCGTTGCACCTAACCAAGCTGACGCGATCAAACAAGCAAAAAAAAGTGATTTTTATAAGCAGTTTACTCTTAAAGATGAAACGTCATCTTTTAATGCAGCTTCTCATATTGATGATAAGTTTGCAGTAGATATAGATGACATATATAACGTAAACGATCTTATCTCCAATGTTCAGCTTTCGATTGAGCCTATCAGTGATATAGATGAGCTGAATGCTTGCGAAGACAAAGAATACGTCGGTTATCTAAGCATCAAGAATTTAAAGAAATTGGCGCTATAATAGATTTATCTAAATTTTATAAAAGTAACCCAATACACGCCTCATTAAATGAACTTAATGGATAGCTTAAGTTCGGATACGTTCTGTAATGTGTGATAGTTTTAGCATTATTGATACAAGAGTAATCAGGACTCGACTAACTTGAATCATACCCCAATTACCCCCATAATCTAACCACTTCTACATAATAAATAGCCTAAGCAAATATGCCCAATACTTCTAAGCCCAATATTCCTGAAAACAGCGATTCAGATGCATCTACTGTAAATGAAACTCAAGATGTTAAGAAGCCAGCAGTAGCGCTGGCGGATCTACCAGTTCTTGCCAAGGATAGCTATTACTTAAGCCGTCTTGAACGAGAGCTGGCACGTGCTGCTGTGCCTAAGAATAAAAAATCTAATCATGATTCTGAGCAAAAAAATAATTCAGATGATGTACTCGCTAAAAAACGTGCTCAGTACGAAAAAATAAAAATGCGTTCTCAAGAAGCCGTGCAGGCACGTATCGATAGTATTCCAAGTGATTTACCTGCCAAGCTAAATCTGGATCTGCCTGTTAGCCAACGCGCAGAAGACTTAGTACAAGCGATTATCGATAATCAAGTTATTATCGTTGCTGGTGAGACGGGTTCTGGTAAAACGACGCAGTTGCCTAAGCTTGCAATGCTAGCAGGGCGCGGTATTACAGGGCAGATAGGGCATACACAGCCGAGACGATTGGCTGCTCGTAGTGTGGCAAACCGTATCGCAGAAGAGCTGGGTGAGCCATTAGGTAATACGGTCAGTTTTAAGATTCGCTTTAATGAGCAAGGGACAGCGCAATCTATTGTAAAGCTCATGACGGACGGTATTCTGCTCGCTGAGTTGGGTCATGATCGGTTTTTGAGTAAGTACGATACGATTATTATCGATGAGGCGCATGAGCGTAGCTTAAATATCGATTTTATTATGGGTTATCTCAAAAAGATGCTGCCCAAGCGCCCAGATTTAAAAGTCATTATTACGTCAGCTACCCTCGATACTAAGCGCTTTAGTGAATACTTCAGCCGTTATGACAATAAGCTCAAACGGCAAGTTCCTGCACCTATTTTTAATGTAGAAGGGCGTAGCTTTCCAGTAGAAGTCCGTTATCGTCCGTTGACAGATGAGCCAGTGAACAGCTCAGAAGATGACAGCTACGATGATTTTGAAGAGAACCTGCCGCGCGCTGTGGTTGCTGCGGTCGAAGAGTGCTTTAGCGACGCGCAGAGTAAAGGTCACGCCGATCAGGCTGATATTTTGATATTTGCTGCAACTGAAGCTGAGATTCGTGAGACGCAGGAAGTGCTTGAGCGTCATGGCCCTCGCCATACAGAAGTACTGCCATTGTTTGCACGGCAGACTTATGAAGAGCAGCAGCGTATCTTTCAACCATCGGGTCGAGGTCGCCGTATTGTTATCGCGACCAACGTTGCTGAGACCGCATTAACCGTACCGGGTATTCGTTATGTGATTGACTTGGGTTTTGCGCGGATTTCGCGTTACTCATATCGCTCACGCGTACAGCGTTTACCGATTGAAGCAATTTCGCAAGCAGCTGCCAATCAGCGTAAAGGTCGCTGTGGGCGTGTTGCTCCAGGTGTTTGTATTCGTCTTTATAGTGAAGAAGATTTTAGTGGCCGCCCTGAGTTTACTGAGCCTGAGATTTTACGTACTAACTTAGCGTCAGTAATCTTGCAAATGGCCAATCTACGTCTAGGTAGTGTGGATGACTTTGAATTCATTGAGCCGCCTGATAGCCGATTGGTTACTGATGGTCATAAACTGCTAGATGAATTGGGCGCTATTACTTCTAAGAAAGACATTGCTGCTCAAGACAAAGCTAACAAGCCAAAAGCGAGAAAAGGGCTTGATCACCTACGTTTGACAGCGACTGGTCAGAAAATGGCACGTATGCCAATCGATCCAAGGCTGGCACGTATGCTGGTGGCTGGTTCTGATTTTGATTGTATTCGTGAAATGCTGATCGTTGTGGCCGCGCTTGCTGTACAGGATCCACGCGAGCGTCCTGCCAATAAACGTACACAAGCGGATCAAAAGCATGCGGTCTTCCGTCAAGACGACTCTGACTTTTTGTTTTATCTGAGCCTATGGAAGGCGCTGTTTGAAAAAGATGAAGACGGCAATAAACTGTCTGGTAATCAGCGTAAGCAGTTTGCTAAGAAAAGCTATTTAAGCTTCCCGCGTGTACGTGAATGGCATCAGACGCATCGTCAGTTGGTACAGATGGTCACTGAGCTGAAATTAACTGATGTCAATGAATCAAAAGCTGCTGATAAAAATGTGGCTGTTAATGATCCAACAGCGATCGAAGACGAAGAGCTAAAAGCGGTCAAATATGCCAATCTGCATAGAGCGTTATTAACGGGTTTATTGTCTATCATCGCGCACAAGACCGAAAGCCGCGGTGAGTATTTAGCTGCGCGTCAGCAAAAGGCCAAGATATTCCCAGCCAGTACGGTGTTTAAACAAATACCACCTTGGGTGATGGCATTTGAGATGGTAGAGACTTCACAAGTCTTTATGCGTACTGTTGCCAAAATCGAACCAGAATGGATTATTTCAGCGGCAGGTGACTTGCTGAAATATCACTATTTCGAACCACATTGGTCTAAGAAAACAGGACGCGTCAAAGCCTACGCACAGATTAGTCTGTTTGGGCTGATTATTATTAGTAAGCAGCTGACTAATTATGAGCAAGTCAATCTGGTCGAGTCACGAGAGATATTTATTCGTGATGGCTTGGTGACGGGTAACTTTGGTCGCAATGCACCATTTTTGCAACATAACATGGATAAGATTGCTCATGTTGAGCGTATCGAGGACAAGCTGCGTCGCCGTGATTTATTGGTGGATGAAGAGACTCTCTATCAGTTCTATGATAAGAAAATCCCTGAGCACGTTGCCAGTCGCAAAGCGTTTGAGGATTGGCGTGCAGAAGTCGAAAAGCATGATGCCAAGCATCTATTCTTCACCGATGAAGATGTGCTTAATAGCCAAGCGCCGACCACAGGGGACTTTCCAGAAGTGTGGAAGCTGGGCGATTTAAAACTGCCGCTCCGCTATATCTTTGATCCGGCCAGCGATGATGATGGTGTGACCATACGTGTACCGCTTGCCGCATTACCGCAGCTCGACGCGATTGAGCTACTGTGGGGTGTGCCCGGTTGGCGCTATGAATTGGTATTGCAGCTGCTCAAGTCACTGCCAAAGGAGATACGTCGTCAAATCGTACCGATACCCAATACTGCAGACAGTTTGTTTGATGAGTTGCAGCCAAAAGGTGGACAAGGATTGCTGAAACAGCTATGTCAGGCATTGCATCGTCGCGGTATCATGTCGGTGACACCAGAGAACTTCAATCCATCTACGATTGATCGCTATTTGCAGCCACAAATCTGCGTGGTCGATGAGAAAAACCGTATCATCGAAAAAGGCCGTGATCTGCAAACCCTACAGATTCGTCATGCATCTGAGACCAGTCAAGCGGTAAATGAACAGCAAGGCGTGCATACTGAGTTTCCTGAGCATTTTGCTTTCAGCAAAAATCATCATAGTGCAGGTGTGGTGATGAAACAGTTTGCAGCGCTCGTCGCTGATGAAGCGGGAGAAGCTGTATCGATTCATCAATACACTGATGTCAATGCAGCACTTCAAGCACATCGCATCGGGGTGCTGACTTTAATCAAAGGAAAACTTGGTGCAAAGAAAAAGCAGTTAACGAGCCAAATCGACAGTATATTTAAACTGGCATTTGCGCCACTTGGCGACATGGATAAACTTAAAACGATCGTTATAGATGCTGCGTTAGACGCGGCTCTCGAAGAGCACTACGTCTTATTTGATCATTCTGAAAATTTACCAGAAAGCGCTGATGACATCGCAGTTGGATTGAGCGAGGAGCTACCGTTTACCTCTGAAGAGTATACTCAGACGCTCGAAGTGGTAGTCAATAACTTCTTATTAACTGGTCAAAGCGTCATCAAAACGCTTAAGAATGTCTACACTCGTTGGCAGCGTATTCGCCAAGGGTTGCTGATGTTAGATCGTGAGATATTTGGTGAGTCTATCGATGATATCGAAGATCAGTTAGAAGATTTACATTTGGCTGATTTTGTTTATCGGATGGATTACAGCCATTGGCAACAGTATCCACGCTATCTTGAAGCGTTACAGATTCGACTAGAGCGTTTGGAGCACAACCTCGACGCCGACCTTGATGGTGTCTACGCGCTTGATTTGCATATGGAGCGGCTAGCAGGACGTGCGGACAAAGAAGCCATTAGTGAGTATCGTTGGATGGTGGAAGAGTATCGTATTCAACTGTTTGCCCAGCCTATGAAAACTCGTATGGCAGTATCGCCCAAGCGTCTAAGCAAAATGTGGGACAAGGTGAGTTAGGCTAAATTTTAGTTTTGTATGGTACGTCATGTTATAGAGCACACATTGATCTTAAGATACGGGCTCTATAACTAAGCGTTCTAAATGCCATATGTTACCTACTAAATTAGATATCAATCTCAAATAAAAGGACAATTAAAATGTGGGATGAACGCTATAGCGGTACAGAGTTCGCATTTGGCACTGAACCTAATGATTTTTTGAGAGAGACATTTGAGCAGATACCTGTAGGTGGACACGTACTTTGTCTAGCAGAGGGCGAGGGTAGGAATGCAGTATTTTTAGCTGAGCAAGGCTTCAAGGTGACTGCGATGGATATGTCCGAAGTAGGGTTAAACAAAGCGAACAAGTTGGCCAAAGATAGAGGCGTAGCTATTACCACCCAAGTAGCTGATTTAGCAGATTACAAATTTGGTCAGGATAAATGGGACGCCATAGTTTCTATCTGGGCACACGTTCCTAAAACGGTACGTCAATATGTACACGCACAAGTTGGCACTGCTCTCAAGCCAGAGGGAGTATTTATCGTCGAAGCTTATACAGAACGGCAGCTTGAAACAGAGGCAGTCGGTGGACCACCTGCCAGTCAAAGGGAGCGTTTTGGCGCTTTACAGAACTTTCAACATGAGCTTGTAGGGCTGAAAGAAGTTATGGGTATAGAAAAGTTGCGTATGGTATCAGAAGGAAAGCGGCATCAAGGGCTTAGCGCTGTAGTACAGTTTGTCGGCAAAAAAGTCAGCAACTAGCCGTCGTAAGTTAAAGCTATTGGTCGTTTTAGTAGCTAACATAGTTAGAGAAGATAGTTTACGAACCACCTTCTCTATAAATTATTGAGGTTTAATGTTTGATAATTAGTGACTGGTATCTAATGACTAGTATTTAATGATTGGTACTTGATAATTGATACTTAATGATTGGTACTTAATGGCTAATTTTTTCTGTCAATACACCCATGCTATAAAGTATATAGGCAATCACAGTTAATGCGACGATAAATGGAGTAAGTATCCAAATCACAATATTGATTAAAAGTGATGGTAACAATCCATTGAACAATTCAATATCTGGTGCGAAAAAATCGGTCATAACATCGACGGCACGCTTAGCAATAGGGAATAGCAAAGTGCTGAAAGCCAACATGTAAATGTACTTGCTAAAGCCAGGGTCACTCATGACTACCATAAAGTAGAACACTGTAAAAAAAGTGATGCCAAGTGCCCAGCATTTGAGAGTGTAGCTTAAACGAATCATGTTATCTCCTCCCTAAGCTTTCTATTGATCGCTTCACATTGATCTTACGCAGAGTAAAGCTGCCCTATATATTCATTATTTTAAATACATAGTATATGTTATAATACGAATATATGGTTGAGTCAACCAATTTTTCTATTTATTTAAAATGCTCCATAAATCATTCAATTTAAAAATGAAGTTTTTTGAGGAAGAATTTCATAGATATAGTCTAATCCAAATAAAACCGATACAACCCTATTAACAATTGCATTTAATGAAATAAACGATGACTTATTCAATAGACTATCGCAAACAGGTACTTTCTAGCATCGCTGATGGTATGACCATAAGAGAAGCTGCGCTATTTTATGGACTTAGCACCAGCACCATTCACAGCTGGCAGAAGAAATTAGCGCCTAAAACAACCAGAAATAAAGCACCGACTAAAATACCTGATGACGCATTGATTGAAGACGTAAAAAGATACCCAGATGATTATAACTATGAAAGAGCTCGTCGCTTGAACTGTAGTAAAACGGGCATCTTTAATGCTTTAAAGCGTCTTGGTATCAGTCAAAAAAAAGACCTTGGAACATCCAAAAGCGTGTCCGATAAAAAGAGCGATATTCCAGAGTAGGCTTGATCGCTTTACGCAGCAAGGCTATCCCATTGTCTATATGGATGAAAGCGGCTTTGAGGCTGAAACCATTCGTTCTCATGGCTATGCACCGATTGGTAAACCCTGTATCGATAGCTACAACTGGCAAGCTTCGAGACGTACGAATGTCATCGGAGCTCTCTATGAAAAAATGCTATTTGCGCTTGATTACGTTGAGCAGAATATCAATAGCACCATATTCTACGACTGGTGCAAATACACGCTAATCCCAAGTCTTAAAACTAAATGCGTGATTGTCATGGATAATGCTCGATTTCATAAGAGTAAGCGTATTCAAAAGCTACTTAATAGACATGGTCATCGTATTTTATGGCTGCCGCCGTACAGCCCTGATCTAAACCCTATCGAGAAAAAATGGGCACAGGCTAAGTTTCTACGCCAAGGATGGATGGAGAATAATCTACCTAAACTGTTTCATGATATGGGCTGTATCGATTTTATAAAGATTTAACTATATTATCAAAGCCTTTTGCTAACTGTCATTTATATTGTTCGCATTAAAATTTTAACAGCATTTTTATTTGTCCTATAACCAATAGTAATAAGTCCTCTTACAATTTATGGCTAATGAATCGATAGAAAAGACTAGATTTTTCGACAATCATTAACTAATATAACTGTGGGCGACGTTCTGTATAGTTATCGTAAAAAATGTCTATTTAACAACTATTTAGTGGTTTTTTCTTAGTTTTTAGAGTTCTTTACTAAATATTATTGTCTCAAGCGCGGTTACTTACTATCCATAATTAGGTTATCGTAAGTGACGCAACCTCTCTTATTGTCACTCTTTTTAGGGTAAACAAAGTGCTTGAATACAGAGCGTCAGATATTCAAGATAAACAAGTGCACTGTTATTAAGTTATTGTATGCTTAGCTTTAAATGCTAGACATGACAACATAACAAATGATGCTTAAATGAATGGCATTAGATATCACTGATTGAGTAACTGGCATTTAAGGGCGTAGATTCTCCCGTTGCCAAGGGCTGCTACTTACTATCTTTTGATACACGGACCACATGTCAAGACATCAGCTAATGACCAGGAGGGTCAAGGGTTTTACTTTCTCTTAAAGTATGATGTCTATCGAGCATTGCGCTATTTGCCAATTCGAACACACGAATATCCACTATCAGCCCGTTCTGCTTACGGGTACCAACTTATACTCCGCATTGGAAATGTAAGTTGCCCGTCTACTTAAAAGGACAAGCTATGTCAATGATTTCCTCACAAACACACCTGGCCACGCCAGATGATTTTTCTGATAATTGCGGTTTTGGCCTAATTGCCCATATTGAGGGTGAAGCGAGCCATGATTTGGTAAAAACTGCCATTCATAGTTTAAGTTGTATGACACATCGCGGCGGTGTTGCTGCTGACGGTAGAACTGGTGATGGTTGTGGCTTACTATTAGCCACGCCTACTGATTTCTTTAAACAGATTGCTGACGAGCAGCAATTTGCCATTACGGACAACTTTGCTGTCGGTATGGTGTTCGTGAATTTAGATAGCGATAAAGCCAAGCATAGCCAACAAGTATTAAGCGATGAGATTACAGCCCAAGGGCTAGAAGTGGCTGGCTGGCGTGATGTACCACTCGACTTGAGTATTGTTGGTGAGATTGGTCGTGAGACATTACCAGACTTTAAGCAAGTGTTCGTTAATGCGCCAGATGATCTAGCTGCTGATGACTTCAACCGTAAGCTGTTTGTTGCACGCAAAAAAGCAGAGCAGCGTTTGACGGATGATGAGCTATTCTATGTCTGTTCATTGAGTTGTCAGACCATTATTTATAAAGGCTTGGTAATGCCTTCAGATTTGCCAGCGTTTTTCTTGGATTTGCAAGATGAGCGTTTGGCATCACATATCGTAGTATTCCATCAGCGTTTTTCAACCAATACGTTACCGCGCTGGCCACTGGCACAGCCATTCCGTTATCTTGCGCACAATGGTGAGTTAAATACCATTACAGGTAACCGCAACTGGTCTAAAGCCCGTACGCCAAAGCTAAAATCAGACAAGCTGCCTAACTTGAATGAGCTGACACCACTTGTAAATAGTACCGGTTCAGATTCATCAAGCTTAGACAACATGCTTGAAGTGCTTATGTCTGGTGGTATGAACCTATTCCATGCAATGTCTATTTTGGTACCGCCAGCGTGGCAGAATGTTGATAGCATGGATATGGATCTACGTGCGTTTTATGAGTTTTACTCACAGCATATGGAAGCGTGGGACGGTCCAGCAGGGCTAGTCATTCAAGATGGACGCTATGCGGTCTGTATGCTCGATAGAAACGGCCTGCGACCGTCACGTTGGGTAACCACTAAGAACGGCTATATCACTGTTGCATCAGAAGTGGGCGTTTGGGATTATGAGCCACAAGACGTATTGGCAAAAGGTCGTGTTGGACCTGGTCAAATGCTGGTCATTGATACGTTAACAGGTCAAATTTTAGATACGACGGCTATTGCAACTTTACTAAAAACGGCGCATCCATATCGCAAATGGTTGCGTGAAGAAGCGACGCGTGTTCGTGATGATGAGCGTCTAGAAGAGACATTGGCAACGCAAGCGTGCCGCGGTGATAAGCTCAAAGCGCTACAAAAAATGTATCACATCACCAATGAAGAGCGCACAGAAATCATTCGCCCTAATGCTGAAAATGGTCAAGAACCAGTCGGCTCAATGGGTGACGATACACCAATGGCTGTACTCTCGCAGCAAATTCGCCATGTCGGTGACTTTTTCCGTCAGCAGTTTGCACAGGTGACTAATCCGCCAATCGATCCATTACGTGAATCAATCGTGATGTCGTTGCAGACTTGTCTAGGTGCTGAGACTAATGTGTTTGCGCCATCAGCAAGAGATGCTCACCGTATTATTTTGTCATCACCAGTCTTGTCAGCCAGCAAGATGCAGCAGCTTGAAACCTTGGATGATCCAGCATTCAAGATGGCTCGTATCGATCTGAACTATGACCGTACTTTAGAGTTATCTGATGCTATCGTTGCTATTTGCGAAGAAGTGGCAGATAAAATCCGTTCGGGCAATACCTTGATCGTACTGTCTGATAAAGAGATCGATGCAGAAAAAGTACCTGCCAATGCCATCATGGTCACAGGAGCCGTGCACCATTACCTGATTGCAGAAGGTATCCGTACCGATGCTAACTTGGTGATTGAGACAGGTCTTGCGCGCGATTCGCATCAAGTGGCTGTATTGATCGGGTTTGGTGCAACTTGTGTGTATCCGTATCTGGCATATGATGTGATCGATGATTTGGTGGCTACTGGTGAGTTGCTTGGTGACCCAATTCAAGCCCGCGTTAATTTCCGCAAAGGCTTGGATAAAGGTTTGCTAAAAATCTTATCAAAAATGGGTATCTCTACCATTGTGTCGTATCGCGGTGCACAGCTGTTTGAAGCAGTTGGTCTGTCTGAAGAAGTCGTGAGCCTATGTTTTAAAGGTGTACAAAGCCGTATCAAAGGCGCTACCTTTGCAGATCTTGCCGCTGACCAAGCGCAACTGGCTGCCAACGCATTTAAGCGTCGTGCGCCACTAGATCAGGGCGGTTTGCTCAAATTTGTCTTCAATAAAGAGTACCATGCCTTTAACCCTGACGTGATCAACAGCCTGCATACGGCAGTACGTACGGGCAATTATGAGAATTATCAGAATTATGCCAATCTAGTCAATAGCCGCCCAGTGGCGACCTTACGTGACTTGTTGCAACTAAAGACTGACAACAGTATCGATGTCGATGATGTTGAAGATATCTCTGAGATTTTGACGCGTTTTGACTCAGCAGGCATGTCGTTAGGCGCGCTGTCTCCTGAGGCGCATGAATCGATTGCGATGGCGATGAATACTATCGGTGGACGTTCAAACTCTGGTGAGGGCGGTGAAGATCCTGCGCGTTATGGCACGTTGCGTAACTCAAAGATCAAGCAAGTGGCCTCTGGTCGTTTCGGCGTGACACCTGCATATCTGCGCTCAGCAGAAGTGATGCAGATTAAGGTCGCTCAAGGCGCAAAACCGGGCGAGGGTGGTCAGCTACCTGGTGGTAAAGTGAATGCGCTGATTGCGCGCTTGCGTTATTCGGTGCCAGGCGTGACCTTGATTTCACCGCCGCCGCATCATGATATTTACTCTATCGAAGATTTGGCGCAGCTGATTTTTGATTTGAAGCAAGTCAATCCAGACGCATTGGTATCCGTTAAATTGGTTTCACGTCCAGGTGTTGGTACGATCGCGACAGGCGTTGCAAAAGCCTATGCCGATTTGATTACGATCTCAGGTTATGATGGTGGTACAGCAGCATCTCCGCTATCGTCTATCCATCATGCAGGCTCGCCATGGGAGCTAGGTCTGGCTGAAACCCATCAGTCTCTACGAGTGAATGGATTACGTGATAAGGTACGTGTTCAGACCGATGGTGGTTTAAAAACAGGATTGGATGTCGTCAAGGCTGCCATTCTTGGTGCAGAGAGCTTTGGCTTTGGTACTACGCCGATGATTGCGGTTGGTTGTAAGTACCTTCGTATCTGTCATTTAAATAATTGTCCAACAGGGGTTGCTACCCAAAAAGCCAAGCTACGCGATGAGCATTTCATTGGCGAAGCAGAAATGCTGATTAATTTCTTTAAATTTGTGGCGACTGAAACACGTGAATGGTTAGCAGCGCTAGGTGTTCGTAGTATGGAAGAGCTGGTCGGTCGTACTGACTTGCTAGATATCTTAGAAGGTAATACGGACAAGCAGCGTCATCTTGATTTAACGCCATTGCTATTTAGTCACCCAGCCAGTGTGGGCAAAGCCCAAACGTGTCAGGTGGAGCGTAACGAGCCGTTTGATAAAGGCTTGCTCGCTGAGCAGATGATTCGCGATATGCTCGTCAATATTCGCCAAGGCTCAGGCGGCGATTATAGCTATTTCGTTGGCAACTGTGACCGCTCTATTGGTGCTCGTATCTCTGGTGAGATTGCGCAAGTATGGGGCAACCTTGGCATGAGCGATATGCCGATCAAGCTTCGTCTGACAGGTACTGCAGGGCAAAGTTTAGGCGTGTGGAATGCTGGCGGCTTAAATATCGAGCTTGAAGGCGATGCCAATGACTATGTGGGTAAAGGTATGGCGGGTGGTGAGATTGTCATTTATCCACCGAAAGACTCAAACTTTGTAGCACAAGAAACGGCCATCATCGGTAATACCTGCCTATATGGTGCAACGGGCGGTAAGTTATATGCTGCTGGGACCGCAGGTGAGCGTTTTGGCGTTCGTAACTCTGGCGCGCATGCAGTCATCGAGGGTACAGGAGACCATTGCTGTGAATATATGACTGGTGGCATCGTCACGATTCTTGGCCGTACTGGACTCAACTTCGGTGCTGGTATGACGGGTGGTTTTGCTTATGTACTCGATATGGAAGGCGACTTCTTTGACCGTTGCAACCATGAGCTAATCGATCTAAACCGTATTTCAAGCGAGCAAACAGAAGAGCATCGCATTCATTTGCAACAAGTTATTGAAGCTCATGTAGATAAAACAGGCAGTGCATGGGGTCAGACAATTCTGAACGACTTTGAGCACTATGTTCGTAAGTTCTATTTGGTTAAGCCAAAAGCGGCGAACATTGCAAGCCTTCTTAAAACTACCATGGCCGACCCACAATAGCCGATACGTAACTGCCTATCGTATCAATGGAATGCATTGATGGATTGTATTGATGGATCGGCAGTCGCTTTAATCAGGTTAGCCAGCGTTCCGTTTTTAGAGACGTTTTAACTCACAGGTTTTCAGCAGGTACGTGACAGCAGTGATATATGTCTTAAATTTTAGACAAACCAAACATCGCTGACTGTCACCACCCACTGCAAAAGAGCCTTATATAAAAGAGATAGCACCATGGCAAAACGCTTAGAAAATAACTTCCAGTTTTTAGATGTACCAAGATTTGATCCAACCAAAAAAGACATTGCAACGCGTTCAACAGAGTTTGTTGAAATTTATAAACCTTTCGAAAACGAAGCTGTTGCCCAGCAAGCGCATCGTTGTCTTGAGTGTGGTAACCCGTACTGCGAGTGGAAATGCCCAGTACACAATTATATTCCTAACTGGCTAAAGTTGGCGACAGAAGGACAGATATTCCAAGCGGCTGAATTATGCCATCGCACCAATACCTTGCCTGAAGTATGCGGACGAGTTTGCCCACAAGATCGCCTATGTGAAGGCGCTTGTACCTTGAATGACGGTTTTGGCGCAGTCACTATCGGTAACGTCGAGAAATATATCAACGATACCGCGTTTGCACTTGGCTGGCGCCCAGATATGTCTGAAGTCGTTTGGACAGACAAAAAAGTTGCTATCATTGGCGCAGGACCAGCAGGTCTTGGCTGCGCAGATATCTTGGTCAGAAATGGTGTCAAGCCTGTCGTCTTTGACAAACGTCCTGAAATTGGTGGCTTATTAACTTTTGGTATTCCTGAGTTCAAAATGGAAAAAGACGTCATGCGTAACCGCCGTGTCATCTTTGAAGACATGGGTATGGAATTTCGCTTAGAGACAGAGATCGGTACAGACGTCACCATTGATGAGCTATTGGCTGAGTATGACGCGGTCTTTATGGGTATGGGTACATACACCTATATGCGTGGCGGCTTCGCTGGTGAAGAGTTGACAGGCGTCTACGATGCGCTAGATTACCTGATTGCCAACGTCAACCGTTGTAATGACTGGGAAAAAGATGCCGAAGAGTACATCGACCTTAAAGGCAAAAGAGTTGTCGTACTAGGAGGTGGTGACACAGCGATGGACTGTAACCGTACCAGTATTCGTCAAGGTGCTGAAAAAGTCGTCTGTGCTTATCGCCGTGATGAAGAAAATATGCCTGGCTCACGCCGCGAAGTAGTCAATGCTCGTGAGGAAGGGGTTGAGTTTTTATTCAACCGCCAGCCTACTGAAATCATTGGCTTAAACGGCAAAGTCAATGGGGTAAAAGTAGTCACGACGCACTTGGGTGCGCCAGATAACCGCGGACGTCAGCGTCCTGAGCCGATTCCTAATTCTGAAGAGATTATCCCATGTGATGCAGTCATTATGGCATTTGGCTTTAGACCAAGTCCTGCTGATTGGTTCGAGTCGCAGCAAGTGGCAATGGACAGCTCTGGTCGAGTGTTGGCTGCAGAAAAACAAACCTTTAAATTCCAAACGCAGAATCCCAAAATTTTTGCAGGTGGTGATATGGTACGTGGCTCTGATTTGGTCGTGACGGCTATTTGGGAAGGCCGCGAAGCAGCAGAAGGTATACTAGACTTTTTAGAAGTATAATTACCTCGATTTAGATTCCACGATTTATTAGTGGTTTGTGATGTAAACGTCTTTTGTCTTTTATCAGACAAAAGACGTTTTTTTTGAGTGATGCTTGGTAAATCGAGGCTCGACTGCTAGCATGTTTTTGCGTACCCTATATGCTTTATCGTTTACCTCATTTATCCACTAAAACTCGTTTATTCACTAAAAAGAGTAGCCTTGCGTGAAATCAACCCTTTACCAGCTTATTACTGCTCCATTTACTGAGCCTTATGTTCGCTATCAACATGCCGACGTCTTGCACGCCATTCGCTTAGGAACGGCTGTCATACTGGCGCTACTGGCCAATAAACTCACCAACCTGCCGCATGGTGAGTGGACCACCATTACGGTTTTTATTATCTTGGGATTATTGCAGTATCAAGGCGCTATCTATACCAAAGCCAAAGAGCGTGTCTTGGGTACTCTATTAGGCATAGGTACGGCCCTTGGGGTGCTGTGGTTCATTCAAAATGCAGGTGCATGGCCATGGATCGATTATGCACTTATCGGTATATTAAGCGGCATCATTGGCTATTTAGCCGTCAGAAAGCTCGGATATACAGGGCTGCTAACGGGTATCACTATGTTGATGATTGTCTCTGACTTGGGTCACAACAGCATCGGTCAAGATGGCATCTACCGCGCGCTAAATATCTTACTGGGGACAGGCGTTTCGGTAGCAGTGACGCTGATTTTGCCGCTTAAATCAACGTTGATGTGGCGATTCTTATTGAGTAGTAATCTTGATGCTTGTAGTAGCCTCTACGCTGGCGTAGGTCATCATATTGAGGCGACGGATGGAGTGGTGGACGACTCTGTTCAAAAGCTAAACCCAGTGGCTTTTCCTGTCAAGGAAGTACCCGTTGATAGAGCGTTGGTCACAGCGTTACAGCAGATCAATAAACGCTTGCTAGCCGTGCGCCCCCATATCGCGGCGACAGCCAGTGAGTCAGGAATCGAAAAAGAAACATTAGAAACGATTCAGCGTACTCATCGTAATATCATTGGGACGATTGATTTACTACTAAGTGCGGCACCGCGCTTGGCAAATATCGACATTGATGAAGAAAACCATATTTTATTGGTACATTATCAGCATGAGCTAACCCAAGCGATGCAGCACATGGCAGCGGTATTACGTAGTCCAAGTGACGAAGTATTCCGGCCCATTACTCGAATCGCCGTCTCAGAGTATCCAAGCGTACAGCACCTGGCGTTTGAGTGGCAGGGCTATTTTTGGTTGACCCAAACCTTGCAGACTCAATTGCAGCAGCTGAGTGATTTACTGCAAACATCGAAACCGCATTGGTTTGCTGCATCTGGTCTGGGCTATCAGCGCCGCGAGCAGCGCCGGATGAAAGAGCAGGGCGGCGAGACGGATTTACATTTATGACATACAAAAAAACGCTGACCATTTAGGATCAGCGTTTTTATTTTAAAAGACTACGTTATTTTCAAGTGCTACATCAAAACTATTAACGACCCGTCTTTAGTTTGTCCCAATACTGCTGATACACTTGCAACGCCTCATCGCCCACATCTTCTTGGAACTCAGCTTTTGCCAGTACTTCTTTAGAAGGGTAAATCGTTGGGTTGTTTCGAACGCTCTCATCCATTAGCTCACGCGCTGCTATGTTTGGTGATGCGTAGCCGATCTCTTCGCTGACAACTTTTGCATTTTCAGGACGTAATAAATAATCAATAAACTTATGTGCTGCATCAACTTGCTTAGCATTTTTTGGAATGACAAAATTGTCCATCCATAAGATAGCGCCTTCGGTTGGATACTTATAAACCAAGCTAGTCAAACCTTCGTCATTGGCCATGACTGCTTCACCATTCCATGTCATACCAAGCGAAGTCTCACCTTCAATATACGGCATACGTGTCGCATCAGAGTTAAAAGTTTTGACGTTTGGCATCAACGTGGTGAGCTTATCGTAAGCGGCTTCGATTTCGTCAGGATTGCTACTATTACCTGAGTAGCCAAGAGTCAGCAGTGCCATACCGAATACTTCACGCACGTCATTGGTCAGCATCACCTGACCCTTATACTTAGGGTCCCAAAGGTCATTCCAGCTATTGACAGTTTTCGGATCGACACTGTCACCGTTAATGGCTAGACCAGTGCTGCCCCACATATAAGGGATAGAGTATTTGTTATCAGGATCAACTTTGGTATTGGTAAATGAGGTATCAAGGTTTTTAAAATTGCTCAATTTAGACTTGTCTAGCTCTTGTAGCAGTCCTTCTTTCGCCATTTTTTCGACGTAATAAGTCGATGGAATCGCTAAGTCATACTGACTAGAATCATCGAGTAGTTTGAGCTTGGCATACATCGCTTCGTTAGAGTCAAATGTGGTGTAATTAACTGAGATGCCAGTTTCTTCTTCAAAACCATCTAAAATCTCTTGCGGCATATATTCTGACCAGTTGTAAAGGTTCAGCGTCTCATTGCTCGCCGCAGCACTGCCATCCGCTGCATTATCAGAGTTGCTACAGCTGGCAAGCACCAAGCCGACAGCCATTGCTAATAATGCTTTTGGCACTATACGACCGACACTAGCCGAGGTGTGAGTAGTGGGATGGAACGACGATAAATGGGTCAAAATATCTCTCCTAAATAAAGATAATGCAAATCAGAAAAATTCAATAAAAAAGCCAAAAACATACAAGCCTGACATGGCCAATAAAACTATTATGGTCATTAGTTTATACAATTTAAAGGGTTGTTATTAAGGTAATGCTTAACAATACTAATAAAAATAGTCAGTTGGGCTAATGAGATGGGTAGTAAACTAACTTAGTGACAGCTAATTTTGAGTAGAGTTGCTAGCGATCTGCTAAAGTCGAATCGAAAAAAGATAGCATATAACCATGCTATGATTGGCGCAGGCCGAAGTATGACGAACATCATCTAAGTAAGTATAAGCCTTCGGCTCTAAGACACCAACCATACCATAATAATAAAGGATACAGCACAATGACCGAAAGTACCTCAACTCAAAACGCCTTGAATAAAAGCCACTCAGTTATACCGGCATTGCTTACGGATAAAGTTGCCATAGTCACTGGTGCCAGTCGTGGGCTTGGTGCACAGATTGCACAGCAAATGGCAGCAGCAGGCGCTATCGTTTGCGTCAACTACCTCAATAGTAAAGAGGCTGCTGAGGCAGTAGTGGCTGATATCATCGCGACAGGTGGACAAGCATTTGCTTATCAGGCGGATGTGACCGATCTTGAGCAAGTACAAGCCATGGCAGCTGAAGTCATCACTCGTCATGGTCGTATCGATATATTGGTCAATAATGCCTTGCCAAGTTATCAGTTCAATCCAAGCGCTGCGTACACTAGTATTGAAACAGTAAGGTGGTCGCACTTTTCGCAACAAATGGACGGTATCGTCAAGGGCGCAGTCAATACAGTGCAAGCAGTGTTGCCGCAAATGAAAGCGCAGCAAGTAGGTAAAATTATTAACATCTCAACCAATCTTGTCTACAACCCAGTGGTTACCTATTATGATTACACCACGGCTAAATCAGCATTGATTGGACTGACCCGCAACCTAGCGAGCGAGCTTGGACAGTATGGTATTCGGGTTAATTTGCTAGCAGGTGGCTTATTAAAAACCACCGACGCAAGCAGCTTAACCACTGAAGAGGTATTTGACTATATCGCGACTACGACGCCGCTGCGCCAAGCGACTTCGGTAGCTGACTTTGCCAATTCAGTATTGCTCATGGCATCTGATTTGAGCATGGCTATTACTGGACAATCTATCGCTGTCGATGGTGGCTTAACCATGCCTTAATTGAGGCCTTAACTGACGCCTTACGTTCTATTAGATTTGTAGAAAGAATGAAATGAATACTCGACAAGGTATTGGAATTATCACCGCTACAGTTTCCAGTTGAAACGTTTATATAAAATTAGTCCATAACAAAAAGCCCTTACTAGTCGGTTAGTAAGGGCTTTTTTAATTGAACGTTAATTAAATAAACATTAATGGCTTTATGTGCCTGAACAGTCTTACGACTTCATTGCTAACTGATTAAGCACGGTTTGAATACCATACTCTTCAATCGTCCCAGTGACAAAGTCAGCGCGTTCTATTAAAGCTGGCTGCGCATCTCCCATGGCTACAGCAAATCCAACCAAGTCGAACATTTCTAAGTCATTCATACCATCACCAAATGCCATACACTCGCTTGCATCTACCGCATAGTACTCGCATACATCTTTGATGCCGCGAGCTTTTGATGCCTCTGCTGGCAATATATCGGCACCAATCTGATGCCAATGTACCAGCTTTAAATCATACTGGGCAAAGTCGATGTCTTGCATCTTTTCTTGCTGATTATTAAAAAATACCGAGCACTGATAGACGGTATTTGTTTTGTAGTACTCAGGATCAAAGATCGAGTTGGGCGTGACCGCATTGAACTCGCGTAAACGTTCATTTTCACCTGACCAAGCGATATGAGTGGCAGAGTCAAACTTATGAATCAAATCACTCTGCTGGCATAGGCGTACGATTTTATCTGTCTGTTCAGCAGTTAATGGGTAGTGGCTGATTCGGCCGCTTTTATCAAAACTATATTGTCCATTCATACAAATAATGGCGTCCAATATATCTGCATCAAGCAACGCTAAAATGTCTTCAGGCAATATGGCTTTAGAGCGGCCAGTCGAAATCACTAGTTTAATATCGGTATCTGCAAGCTGCTCAAGCGTCGCTTTATTGTGTTCAGCGATAATGCCGTTACGGCTCAAGGTATCATCGATGTCAAAAAAGATGATTTTTGGGGTCGAAATCTTAGTAGTCATACTTTCTTTGGCAATCTTATCTTCGATAAACATGATAATCCTATTATTTTTAGTCGTGTAGATACAATGATTCAGATACTACTACAACATACCCAATCAGATAAATACCTATCGAGTAACCTATGATGCTGCAAGCATGCTTATTGAAACAGTATTTGGATGTAGCCTGTAGAACCGCTCATTGCTTGTCCAGAGGATTAACAAAAATGCTAAACGATATGATTAACTTAACCGTGTCTATGTATTATAAAGTTATATTCAATTATCAAAAACAATCTACCAAATAAGATGGACTCTCGTTATTAATGCATCAGCTACCTAAAGGAATAAGTATGAAATTCTTTACCTTAAAATCGATTACAGTTTTTGCAACATTAGCTTTATCTACCAATGCTTTTGCAATGGATGTTAAATTTAATGATGCTGTTTGGGATGGCAAAAAAATACCTGAGGGGCAGCAATGTCTAAACTATGGTGGCAAAAGTCCAGCCACGCCTAGCATGACTGTCTCAAACATTCCGGCAGGCGCGGAAAGCTTGGTATTCGTCTATAACGATGTAAGCAACAAACGTATGCAGCATGGTGGCCATGGCATTGTGGAGTTCGCACTACCAGAGGGTGCTACGAGCGCAGAAGTGCCAAGAGTGTTTGGTCATACTTACGAAGTACCAGTAGATATTGAGATGGTCGCAGAATACCGTAACCGTAAAGGTGAGGCGGGCGGTGCATATAAGCCGCCTTGCTCTGGCGGCAAGAACCATCTGTATACGGTAGATGTACAAGCATGGCAAGGCGACTCGGTACTTGCTGAAACAACAGTTGAGATGGGACGGTATTGATACGTTAGCTACTCAATCAATATGCAACAGTTAGTATGCAACAAAGCCGTCTATACAAAACTGTTTATACATAGCATAGACGGCTTTTTATTGAGGGTAGGTTATGTTTCATATACCTATAAACGGGCTAGCTTAATAGACATTAAAGACCCTGATAAATGCTTGTAGAATTTAGTCTATAAGTAAACATGACTTAGTCATATAAGTGCGTTGAGGCAGGGCTATAGGAGAATATAGATTAGGCTTGTTAATTATTGGAATAATGCCAAGATACTGAACGTGACAACTTTGTAGTATAATTTTACTACTATGAATATTGGTATGCTATATCATTGAAACTTCTATGTTATAAATCTAAAAAAATCATAGCAAATGATAAAAAACGTTATTAATTATACTTTATACCCCACTCTCAACTTCGAAAGTGATTGAAAAAAGAAGAGCACCTCACTAATCTATTGTTTTCGACCAAGAATACAATGGAGTTGTGAGATGCCCATAGACGAATTTATCATCAATATCTATTTAAT
>Ga0207887_1000067_pt1 | contig 25220 bp, 27 predicted proteins | sample LinPmetageLP38_FD_184051 | JGI IMG/M metagenome (GOLD analysis project Ga0207887, IMG submission 184051) | Marine viral communities from the Pacific Ocean - LP-38 (SPAdes) | ecosystem: Environmental > Aquatic > Marine > Oceanic | place: Pacific Ocean | collected 2010-06-15 | reverse complement strand
CCTGAGTCAGCTGCCGGTAATGCGTAGTCATCTGCGCTTGAATCCTTCGGTGTGAGAGCCTGGATTCTACCGGTGGCTGGCTCTCTGCCTCTCGTTTCAAGCGTTGCGCTTATTCTATGAATTCAGGGTGTCTTGCTCGGCCAGCGAGCTTAATCCTACAGCTTCCGCGTAGCATGCCGCCCCCGATCGGACCGGCCCTAGCCTACCATTGAAATTCTACACTTGCACAGCCACTGGCGGGTGAGAGATCAGACCATATTCGGTCTCTCAAGTGTGTCAACACAGCTCGTTGCCCTTTGCCGTGATGCTATCCTCTATGGATGCCCCGGATTTGCAAGCCTGAAGTTGATCGCGCGCCCACTTTCTTCGCCACCTGGTGTCCAGCCGGCACGTCCATCGAGACGCTGGTAAAGGTGGAACGCACGCGCCCTCGTGATTGAGGATAACTTTGAGACCGCCAAGACCGAACTCGGCCTTGATCACAACGAGAGCCGAAGCTGGCAGGGCTGGCGCGGCCCTGCCTCGCTCGGCGTAGAGACTCGGAGTCGATGTGAACCAGCGTGCAGCTGCGATCTTATCTGCAGTCGGGGCCGTCGTGAGGTCCCTCTGGCGCCACGAAGCCCCAGCGAGCCGTTATCCCTCGCCTTCTACTGACGACTGATCTTGCGCGTGAAGCTGGGCATCACGCCAAACTCCCTCCGGTATAGTTTGGAGAAGTGCGAAGTATCGCTGAAGCCGTATCCGTACGCGATTTCCGTCAGCTTCCGTTGCGGCCGGCGTCGAATTTCTTCATGCGCTTTATGCAGGCGCATCCGCCACAGCCAAGCGATGGGCGTGGTGCCCTGCTTACCGAAAAGCCGATAGAGCTGACGCCGAGAGAGAGAGGCTATAGCCGCCATCAAGTCGGGCGATATTTCCGGATCGTCGATATGTTCCTGTACCCATAGCTGCAAGCGATTGATCACGCTTTGCTCGGTGTGGGACAGCATGGCCGGCACTTGCGTGCCGAGCCAGCGTTCCAGCAGGGAGGCGATGATCCCGGAGACCATCGCTACATCCTGGATGTCATACTCGCCCTCCACAGCATCCAGCGAGCGGAGCATCGTCGTAAGCGTACGGCCTATTACACGATCGCCGCTTATAGCGACGTTGAAGGCCGCCGTTAACGCCCCGCGCCGCGAAACCATCGCATCCCAGGGAATGGCAAAGCAAGAGATAAAGCCGCCTTCATTTATCTGGAAATTGCAGGTTCCCAAGGAGTCCAGAATCGCGCAGTCGGCTTTCTGCAGGACGGTCGAGCGACCCTGATGGTTGACGCGGGTTTGCCCGGTATGCTGCTGGACAAGGAAGAAGTGATCGTGCCAGCGTTCGCTGAGTTCGTCGCCGACACGGCCGAACTGAAACCCGTTCCCAAAAGCGGTGGCTACTTCGAACGGACCTCTTTGCTGGATCTTGAGCCCGATATTTATGGTGTTCCTGTCCAACGGCAGAGCTTCGTGGCGCCCGTAGCGTGAGCTCAGTTCAGTACAAAATCCCTCCAGAATCGCCGATTCCGACGAATGTTTTTGGCCGTTGGTACGTCTTGGAAACATTTGGGTTACCCGACCTTCACCTCTCTGCAACATGGCAAAATAGATGAGAGGCAGGGTGTGTCAAGGCCGTTGCCAAAGCCCGTTTTTGGCATTTTCAGACCAGTTTTGTGGCACCGATAACAATGACTCCCTGCTGCGCGGCTGATACCGATAAGGTTCGATCCTAGTAGTTCAACCATTAATGGACCGGTCATGGTATCCAATCCCAGTCCGTGATGTCGCGAACCATTGAGGATGCTGACAATAATAACTGAGGAGGCTGGTTAGGTGAAAAAGGGGACAGTGAACCGGAGCTTAATCCTGGGAGTGATGCTTTCAGGTAACGGCTTTGTTGCAGAGCCGGCGCTTGCCCAGCAAGCCCCCGCCGATGAAGATGCCGCGATCGTCGTCACCGCGAACAAGCGAACTCAAGACCTGCGGGACGTTCCCCTCACGGTAGCGGTCTTGGGCGCCGACAGCCTGGCAGAGAAGCAAATCTCGACGTTGGCGGACATTGCCGCCGCCATCCCAGGACTGAGCTTTTCATCGAGCGAGAATAACACGCCCGTCTTCACTCTGCGGGGAATCGGCTTCAACGAGGCCTCGCTGTCCGCTTATCCCACGGTGAGCGTCTATGTCGACGAAGCTCCCCTGCCCTTCCCTGTTCTGGCAGCGCAGGGCGCCTACGATCTCGAACGGGTCGAAGTTCTCAAAGGACCACAGGGAACTCTTTTCGGCCAGAACTCAACCGGCGGCGCGATCAATTATATCGCCGCGAAGCCGACAGACGAGTTTGCGGGCGGCGGCAGCGTCAGCCTCGGACGCTTTGCCACGACCGAGGCGGACGGGTTCCTGAGCGGCCCGCTGACCGACACCCTCCAGGCGAGAGCGGCCTTCCATTATGCGCGTTCTGACGATTGGCAATACAGTTACACCCGCCGCGATACTATCGGGGAGACCAACGTCTTGGCAGGTCGCCTCCTGCTGAAGTGGGAGCCGACGGACACGCTACGATTACAAATGAACATCAATGGCTGGCAGGACAAATCGGACCCCGCAGCTGGACAATTGGTCGGAGTCGCCTTCAACATCCCGTATTTCGACAGCTCCCAGAACAATCTCCTGAATTATCCATTCGCTCCGAACAACCCCCGGGCGGCGGACTGGACACCCGATGGCGTCGTGGCGCCTAACGGCGAAGTCGTGGATTTCAGGCCGCGTTCCGACCGCAGCCAGGTTCAGGGCTATTTGCGAGGGGATCTGGATCTGGGGTCCGACGTCACGCTGACCTCCCTGACATCTTGGATCAAATATGATCAGAAACAGGTCACGGACTATGACGGCATAGCGCTCAACGATACCGACCTCTCGCGTAATGACGGATCGATAGATACGTTCTTCCAGGAGATTCGTGCCTCCAATGGCAGCCATGGCCAATTGCGTTGGACCGTCGGCGCGAACTACCAATATTCCGACGTCAAGGAGCAGAATGTCATCCGCTACCATGACAGCACGGAATTCATCCCCGCGCTCGGCTTTCTGCTCGGCAACAGCTTCGAGGGTCTGACGAAGCGGAAAGACTTTGCAGTCTTCGGTAACACCGAGTTCGACCTGACCCCGAAACTAACGCTCCAGGCCGGCGCGCGATACACGAATAATCGCACGGCAGAAACCATATGCAACAGGGACCTTGGCGACGGCCGTATCAAGATACTGGTGGAAACGTTGAGCCAGGTGCTGACCGGTACGCCCATCACGATCGCACCCGATTCCTGCGTATCCTTGAACTTCGACTTCGTACCAGGCCAGCCCTACCGGCAGGTTCTCAAAGAGGACAATGTTTCGTGGCGGGGTGGCCTCCAGTATAAGTTCAGCCGTGACCTGATGACCTATGCGAATATCTCTCGCGGCTACAAAGCAGGGAGCTTCCCGACTGTCAGCGCCTCGTCCTGGAACCAGCTCGTCCCCGTGACGCAGGAATCAGTCACGGCATACGAGGTCGGGGTGAAGAGCGGCCTCCTCGATCGCCGAGTGACGTTCAATGCGGCGGCGTTCTATTATGACTATAAGGACAAGCAGATCCGCGGCAAGATTCTCGACCCGGTCTTCGGTGTCCTGAATGCGCTGGTGAATGTTCCCAAGTCGAGGATATGGGGCCTAGAGGCGGAGGTCTCGGTTCGACCGGCCACCGGCCTGACAATCGCGGGGTCGGCTACCTATCTCAATTCGAAGGTGACGAACTATGTCGGCACGAGCGTGTCCGGCGAGACCGCCGATTTCGCGGGTGACAGGATCCCGTTCACACCGGAATGGCAAGGCACCCTCGACGTCGACTACCGCTTCGACATGGGGACGGTCCGGCCTTTCTTCGGCACGACGGTGAGTGCAAGAACGGACACGACGTCTTATATCGTTCCCGACGACTATACTATCGCACCCAAATTGGGCGTGAGGCTCGCGGAGCCGGGGGGCAATCCGTTCGCATTCGCGGTTACACGACGGTCGATCTGCGTGCGGGCATTGAGAACATCGATGCCGGCTGGCGCGTGATGTTGTTCGGAAAGAATGTTTTCAACCAATATTATTGGAACAATGTTATATATGGCTTCGATACCATATATCGAACGCCCGGCCGCCCGGCGACCTATGGCATACAGTTCGGCTATAAGTTCTGATATTTTTAGCAACTGTCGTAGTGAGTATTATAATGGACCCTAATCAGGACGTGATTGATCGCTCCGCCCACTACAAGCAGATGCGGGCCGAACTGACGCGGGCCGAGCTGCGTGATGAAGTAGACTTCGACAGCCTGGCATCATATCAGGGCTACCCCCGCCCCGCCTTCTCCTACAGCGTCGCGAAACTTCAGCGACATCTCTCTGCTGCCGGAGCCGCTGGCAAGTTGCTGGTATTGCGGCGAAACTGGTCGGACTATGGAATTGCAATCGCCGCGGGTTCCAGATCCGAACCCGCCGCCCTGATGCCCGGAACATCCATCGCGTCGGTCGACGCCGCTATGCGAAAAGTAACTGAAATACGCATCACCACGGAAATTCGACCCATCACGAAAGGATAGGGCCAGTGGTCACGATATTCGGCTATGCCGACCCCCTGAGCGTCAAGCAGGGCGGTGCGGTGAATTTCATGCTGTCCGCTACCGACAGCGTCGAGGCGGACGTGAAACTGGTCCGTCTGATCCACGGGGACACCAACCCCGACGGCCCTGGCTTCGTCGAAGAAGAAATAGACATCAGCTTGCCCGCCCGGCTCGCACTCACACCGCAAGCCGTGCAGCGGGGTTCGTTCGCGACAGCCAAGGATGCTGGCTGTCAATTGAAAGGTGGCGCCGCGGGGACATTGTACGCATTCGTAAAACCATCACTGTCTCGAGGCGGCGTGCAGGCGATCGTAAGTCGATGGTCCGGCAGCGAGAATGCGGGCTATGTCCTTTTTCTCGAGGATGGTCATGTCACCTTCGCGATATCCGCCGGCGAGAGATCGTCGCAGGTCAGATCGCCAGTTCGACTGGTCGATAATTGCTGGTACCTGGTCGCGGCCCGCTGGGATTTCGGAACCGATAGGATGGAGGTCGAACAAATTGACCTCATCAACCCGTGGAACTCGCAATTCGGTCCGATGATCGCCGGCCGCCTGGACGGACTTGGCGCAGCCGCCATCGGGCTGAACGCGATGCCTGATACCAATGCCGACTTCGTCATCGCGGGTCGTGCACGATCCGACGGCATGATCGGAGATCTCTATAACGGAAAGATCGACCGAGTCGGACTCGATGCGCGATGCCTTGATCGATCCGCCCTGCAGGAGATCGCCAGGACCACACAGCCCAATCTGGACAGCACCATTGCTTTCTGGGATACCACAGCCGGCTACACCGAAAACGGGATCGGCGACATAATCAAGGACGTTGGGCCCCATGGGCTGGATGCTCATGGACAAAACCGGCCCGTTCGCGCCCACACAGGCTATAATTACGATGGCCGCTTCGATTGCTTCGCCCTTCGGCCGTCGCAATATGGCGGCATATCCTATAATGAGGATGCGCTGACGGACTGCCACTGGCAGTCGACGCTGTCCATCGACATTCCCACTTCGCTGCCGAGCGGCGTATATGCGCTGCGGCTTCGCGCGGGAGGCAGCGAGGACCATGTCACCTTTTTCGTAACGCCGCAGGTTGCCCGAAATCGCGTTGCCGTCGTGCTGCCGACCTATACCTATCTCGCTTACGCCAATGAGCGCGTAGCGATCGACATGGCCATGGCGGAAAATCTGAGCAACCGGCCAGGCGTCGTCTCGCAATATTATCTCGACTTCAACGAGGTCGAGCGATTTGGCCTGTCAGTATATGACGGCTATCGGGATGGAAGCGTTGCTTGCTATACCTCATCGCGTCGGCCCATTCGCAACCTTCGCCCCCGCGAGCGCTGGGCGCATGGCGATAGCACTTGGTGCCTCTCGGCAGACCTGTCGCTCATCTGGTGGCTGACGTCGCAGAATATCGGCTTCGATGTCCTGACGGATTCGGAGGTGCACTTCGATGGAAAGGGCGCGCTCCATCCCTATGATTTGGTCATCACCGGCAGTCATCCCGAATACACTTCCACCGACATGCTGGACACGTATGAGCGCTATGCCATCGAGGGCGGCAATATCTGCTATCTGGGAGGAAACGGCTTTTACTGGTGCAGTTCAGTTCGACCCGACGAGCCGTTCTGCATCGAAGTGCGCAAGTTCGATGGATCAACCCCCGGCGGATCGCGACCGGGCGAAGGTTACATGGCAACGAACGGCGAACGCTCCGGATCATGGCGTGGGCGCGGCCGTGCTCCCCAGAAGACATTCGGAGTTGGCATGGCAGGTCAGGGCTTCGACTATTCAACCGGCTTCCTAGCGATGCCCGACAGCAAGGAGAGCGCCCTTGCCTGGATGTTCCGTGGAATTGAGGAAGAGGCGATGCTCGGCGATTTTGGGCTCTCCTTGGGCGGCGCCGCAGGGCTCGAAATCGACCGCTACGATCTAATTCACGGAACGCCGCCCCACGCGCGTTTGCTCGCCTGCTCAATCGGTCATTCCGACACCTATCCGACCTTGGTCGAGGATGCGACTGTGACCACTCTGGTCCAGCAGGGCGCGCGGGAAGATCCCAATGTTCGCGCGGACATCACCTTTTTCACGACTTCAGGCGGAGGCGCGGTGTTCTCAGCGGGGTCAATCGCCTTTTCTCAGTCGCTTCCGGTCAACAATGCCAATAACAACATTTCCGTGTTGCTTAGGAACGTGATCGAGGGCTTGCTGGACGGTCGGGCGCGGTCGGGGATCTAGTGGTTCTTTGGTACCTTCAGCCCTTTTTTAGCCGCATCATGTTGAGCAGCTTGCGGTCGAGCTCATCCATTTGCATCTCTGCTCCGGCGCTCGCAGTTTATTCCACACGGAACGATTTAGCGGGATATCCTGCGAACGTGTCGCTACGAATTACGCGCCGCTGATCGCTTAAACGGCTGCAGCATGGGGTTGGCGATAGCAGGCGCAGTTTTCACGATCGATGTTACGCTTGAGGCCAATTCTGCCTCGCTGCGAGCAGCGATCGCATTGGTAGCGATGGTCCGGGCAGATGGCTACGGCCTGAACGCCGCGATCGATTCACCGGTGGTCTATAGCGCGGGGTGCCGCACCTTTTTTGGTCACCGATGTATCCGAAGCCGAGGCGCTCCGGCTATATCTCGCATGAGACGCGCAGCTGTTCATCCTGAATGGCACGATGCCGGGGGGAAGTGGATGCATGCTGGCAGAGCGACGCCGAGCAGGACGCTACCGCCAGTGGTCGTGGCGCAGGTCGACTCTCGTCATCCAATCCGCCGCACCCAGGAGCGAATGAAATGAAAGTCGTGATTCTTGGTAGTGGTGTCATCGGCGTAACGTCGGCTTGGTATCTTGCGGAAGCTGGCCATGAGGTGGTCGTCGTCGACCGCCAGCCAGGCGCGGCACTCGAAACCAGCTTCGCCAATGCAGGGGAAATTTCGCCCGGCTATGCTTCGCCATGGGCAGCACCTGGTATACCGGCCAAGGCGTTGAAATGGTTGTTCATGGAGCATGCGCCGCTTATCCTGCGTCCGCAGTTTGATCTGGATATGCTACGGTGGCTGGTCTCCATGCTTCGAAACTGCACCGCACACCATTACACCGTCAACAAAAGCCGGATGGTGCGTCTCGCCGAGTTCAGTCGCGACCGGCTGGTCGAGTTGCGACAGGCAACGGGAATCCGCTATGACGAGCGCTCGCAAGGCACGTTGCAGTTGTTCCGGACTGCGCAGCAACTGGATGGCATTGCAAAGGATGTCGAGGTTCTCCGGCGCGATGGTGTTCCCTACGAGATTCTCTCGCCCGCCGATTGCATTGGGGCCGAGCCCGGCCTCGCTTACAGTCAGGTTCCTTTGGCAGGGGGCCTGCGCCTCCCCAATGATGAAACCGGAGACTGCTACAAATTCACGACCGCGCTTGCGAAGCTCTGTGCGGATCGGGGTGTCAGCTTCCTCTACGACAATGATATTCACGCCGTCGTGCCCGATGGCGATAGGATCGCCGGGGTGTTGACCCGAGCGGGGGAGATAAAGGGTGATGCCTATGTCGTCGCGATGGGCAGTTTCTCGCCGCGCATGGTGCGGGGCCTGGGATTGCGGGTGCCAGTCTATCCCGTCAAAGGATATTCGATCACGGCGCCTATCGTAGACAGCGAACGTGCACCCGTCTCAACCTTGCTGGACGAAAGCTACAAGGTGGCTATCACCCGGCTTGGCGACCGTATTCGCGCCGGCGGCATGGCCGAGCTATCCGGATTCAACAACGTTCTTCCCGAAAGCCGGCGGGCCACCTTAAACCACTCGCTGGGCACGCTCTTCCCCGGCGCCGGCGATCTGGATAGAGCGAGTTTCTGGTCGGGCCTCCGGCCGATGACGCCGGACAGTACGCCTATCATCGGGGCAACACGATACAAGAATCTCTATCTCAATACCGGCCATGGAACGCTCGGCTGGACGATGGCTTGCGGTTCCGGCCATGTCATCGCCGACATCATCTCAGGCAAACGCCCCGCTATCGAAGCTGCGGATCTTGCCGTTAGCCGCTATGCCTGATCCACACGTCCATGGGGGGAACGAAGTGAGCACTTTACGGATCGATAGCGATGCACGGATGAGCCAGGCTGTGGTCCATGGCAATACCGTTTACTTATCGGGGCAAGTCGGAGAGTCCGGCGGTTCTGTCGAGGAACAGGCGCAAGAGGCCTTCGCGCAGATCGAGGCGTTGCTGGTCCAGGCCGGAAGCAGCAAGGGGCAGATCCTTTCAGCGCAGATCTGGCTTGCCGACATCGCAGATTTCAATGCAATGAACCGCGTCTGGGACAAGTGGGTCGAAGATATCGATCCGCCAGTACGTGCAACTGGAGAGGCCAAGCTAGCCTCGCCCAACTATAAGATCGAGATCATCGTGATCGCGGCGGTCGTATCCTGATCGCCCTTGAAAAGTGGTTGCAGTGATAATTAATCGCGAACTATTTCATAAACATTCTGGCGATTTTCTGAGGTAGTTCGGTTATTTCCGAATAGGTGAGGGAGTCAGACAGGTTGGTCTGCATCGCTATCACGATGCGCTGTCTGGGATAGATGAGCACGATCGAGTTGCCGCCTACGGACGCTCCAGGGTGGTACCACACCGGATCACCGCCCTGATCGGCAGTGATGAACCAGTTCATGCCATAGCCAGTCGACTTGCGGTCAGCGGTCTTCTGCGGCGTGAACAGCTCCTTCAGCGTTCCTGCCTTGAGTAAGCCGGCTTGCAGATGGGCGTTGCCGAACTTCACCAGGTCCTCGGGCGTAGTGATATAGCCGCCAGTGTGCATGGCGGTGACAAAGTGTGCCACTGGAACGCCGGCGTTGTGCTGAGCGTGGCGGTGTAAAAACCGGCCAGTGGATAGGCTGCTCCTTTTGGGGGCAGCCGGGGATGTTCGGCGTGGAAGTTTACGCAGCGGTGCGGCGTTTCGTTTTCAACGAGGGGAACAGCCAGCGCGAAGCGGCTCGGGTTTTCGGATTGCACCGCGAGACGGTGGCGAAGATGTGCCGGTTCTCGCTGCCGCCGGGCTATACGCGGACGAAGCCGGTGGCAAAGCCCAAGCTGGGCCCCCTGTTGCCGGTGATCGATGCGATCCTGGAGGGGGACCGGACGGCGCCGGTGAAGCAGCGGCATACAGCCAAGCGGATCTTTGAGCGGCTGCGCGACGAGCATGGGTTCGGCGGCGGTTATACGGTGGTGAAGGATTATGTCCGGCTATGCCGGGCGCGCTCTCGCGAGACGTTCGTGCCGCTGGCGCATCCGCCGGGCCACGCCCAGGTCGATTTTGGTGAGGCTGTGGGGATCATCGGTGGTGTGCGGCGTAAGATGCACTTCTTCTGTATGGACCTGCCGTACTCGGATGCTCCGTTCGTGAAGGCGTATCCGGCGTCACCTCAAGGTTTGTGCGCCAGACAACGATTTGGCAGACGTAATGCGAACATCGGCTAATTAGCGAGCTTGAGGCGCGACATGGGATCGTTGAGCTGGCGGAATTCACCGCCAGGCGGACGCTCCGCCTGCCCTCAAAGGCAGCCGCCGGGCAGGCTACGCCGCGGGGTACGATGCTACTGACATGGCCAAGCCTTCGCTAACGAGCGTTCAGCTCCGGCCACCATATGAACACTCATAAAATAGCTATTCTGCTCCGCCCAGCGTAAATATGCCGCGCGCAGCGCCGATCGGTCATAGCGTGGAGCGCGGCATTCCGCTTTTCGCGCGACGATCATCATGTCGAGCACGCCTTGGAGGTAAGCGCCGCATCGCGGCTCATTCGCTTGACAGCTTACGAACAACGCCGAGCCCGTCGCCGACGCGGGTTCGGTTTGGCCGATCGCACTATCAGGCAGGGCGGCCAAAGCGGCGCATAACAATATCCATCGCCTTGGCCGCATTTTCGTCTCCTATTCCGCAGTATCATTTCGGAAGGGGCGCACGGCCCTCGACGGCCGGCGCCCCGTGCTGATCCATCATTCGCGGCCGAGCACCTGGCCTTCGGGCGTGACGAACAGTTCGATCGTCTTTCCGTCGCTGTTCTTGCCCTTGATTTCATAGAGCGTGCTTCCGTCCGCCTTTCGGGTGACTTGCTCCGCTTTGCTTATTGACGCGAGTTGCGCGCGTGCCGCGTTCATCGCGGCCTCGGGCACCTGAGCAAGCGGGATGTCTCGTTCGCTGTGCTTGCCGATTATCCGGTTTTCGTTCGCCTCGTGGTTTTGCGCGATCGCCACGCCCGCGATCGCCAGCGCGGCCGCGCCCACGCCTGCGACAACAGTGAGAGTTCGTTTGCTAGCCATGTTCCATTCCACTTCCTGCATAAGGGCCGTGGGGTCGGGCGGGCGGCGGTTACGGCCCAATGAGCCGTCGTCCGAGTTCAACTCCTCTGATTGTTCATCCTGTCGAGCGCCGCGCGCAGCCCACGGGCGAGCTTGGCTGCGTCGTCGTTGGCCCAGAAGTGCATGAAGAACAGCCGCGGCTCGTCGTTTAGCATATGATTATGCAGCGCCGTGACCTCGATCCCGTTCGTCCGCAGCACGCGCAGGACCGGATCGACCTCGTTTGCGACAAGTACGAAATCGCCGGTGATGGCGGCTCGGCCGTCCCCGGTTGGCTGAAAGTTGATCGCGGTCGCCGTGCCCATCGTCGGCGGAGTCTCCATATCGCCGTCCATCAGCCGCTCGGCGCGCGGAAAGCTGTATTGGAGGATGCCACCGGCCGTCTTGCCCTCACCGCCCATCAACCGGTTGAGCGCGGCCACATCGAGGTCGAGCCGCGATGCGGCTGCGCTGGCCGAAGGCGATTGCGGCGCGGCGAGCGGGGTCCGACTGGCTGATAGCGCTTGCCGGAGCGCGGCCGCGAGCTTCACCGGGTCGCCGTGGCCGGCAATGTGCATGTACATGGTCGCAGGCGAAGAGCGGAGCAGGTGATTGTGGAGCGCGGTGATCGTAAAACCGCTTGCGAGCAGGCGGCTCAAAACGGGGTTCACCTCGTCGTGGGTCAGCACGAGATCGCCCATCACCATCGCCTCGTCGCCCATCGGCTGAAACGCCGCCCAAGAGCCGAGCGCGAGGGAGGGCTTGATCGTCACCCCATCCAGCGTGACGCTCAGGTCCGAACGCGGGAAGCTGTAGCGGTGAACGCCCCCCGGCTGTTCGGCCCCCGCTCGTCCTATCGCCCGGTCGACAGCCGACCAGTCCGGCGCTGCCCATGCCGGGCTTGCCAGCAGGAGGCTGGCGAATCCCAAGGCGATGGTCTTTTTCAGCATAATTGATCCTTCATCAGCGCACTCGACACGGAAAGCCTCACGTCATGCGAGCGCGCCGCCGGCGAGCCGCGACATTGCGCTCCGGTTTCTTTCTTCGGGATAAGCAGTCCTATGCTCATGAGGCTTGTGATGCAACCCTTACACTTGTAGGCTAGTGACGATACAACTATGACAAACACACAAGCTTCCCCTTGGTTGCTCCTGATCCCGCAGCTTCCGGCTAAGCCTGCCTATTTGCGGGTGAAGGTCTGGCGGCGTTTGCAGGCGATCGGGGCCGCGCCGCTCAAGAACGCCGTCCATGCGCTCCCCAATCGCGAGGACACGCGCGCGCTGTTCGAAGAACTGCATCGCGAGATCACCGAAAATGGCGGCGAGGCGCTGATCCTCGAAGCGCGCCTTGTCGGCGGCATGGGCGATGCGGAGCTGCGCGGAGTGTTCGACGCTGCGCGTGACGCCGACTATGAGGAGTTGGCACGCGAGGCGCGCGCGCTGTGTGAGGGCGAGTATGTCGCGGCGGCGGATGTGGGCCGCCTGCGCAAACGCCTGAACGAGGTCGCCGCGATCGACTTTTTCGGTGCGCATGGTCGGCAGGCGGCACAGGCCGCCATCACCGAGGCGGACCGCCGCTCTCACCAACATCCCGATGTGAGCGGCCCCGGTGCGCCCGAGCTGACCCCGGCGGAGCTAAAGCGCCGCGTTTGGGTGACGCGCCGCCATGTCCATGTCGATCGCATCGCGTCCGCCTGGCTCATTCGCCGCTTCATCGACCCCGAGGCGAGCTTCAAGTTCGTCGAGGGCAAAGGATATGTGCCGGAGCCTGACGAACTGAGGTTCGACATGGCGGACGCTGAGTTCACCCACGAAGGCGACCGCTGCTCCTTCGAGACCTTGGTGTTCCTCACCGGTCTCGAGACCGACCCCGCGCTGCGGGCGCTCGGCGAAATTGTTCACGACCTTGATATTGCCGATGCTCGGTTCGAGCGCCCGGAAACTCCGGGAGTGAGCGCGCTTATCGCCGGCATCTGTGCCGGCACCGACGACGACGAGGAGCGGATCGCGCGCGGATCGACCGCGCTCGACGGATTCTATGCTCACTTCACCCGGCGAAAAGAGGACTAAAGATGGAGGCCAGCGCACGCGCTGAAATCGCAGTCGAGACGCTGCACGAGCACGGCATCAGCTTTGGCGAGGCGGTGCGCGTCTGGATCAGGGTCGCGCTGCTCAGCTTCGGCGGACCGGCGGGCCAGATAGCGGTGATGCATCGCATCCTGGTCGAGGAGAAGCGCTGGATCGGCGAGGAGCGGTTCCTCCACGCGCTCAACTATTGCATGCTGCTGCCCGGCCCTGAAGCGCAACAGCTAGCTGTCTATATTGGCTGGTTGCTCCATAAGACCAAGGGCGGCCTGGTCGCGGGCGCGCTATTCGTGCTGCCCGGCTTCCTCGCGATTTTAGGGCTCAGCTATGTCTATGTGCTGCTCGGCGAAGTGCCGCTGGTCGAGGGATTGTTCTTCGGATTGAAGGCCGCCGTGCTGGCGGTGGTGCTACAGGCGGTGGTCCGGGTGGGTTCGCGTGCCTTGAAGAACAACGTCATGCGCGGTTTTGCCGCGCTGGCGTTCGTCGCGATCTTCGTGCTCGACGTGCCCTTCCCGCTGATCGTGCTTGCCGCCGCGCTGATCGGCTTCTTCGGTGGCCGCGCTGGTTACGCCGCATTCAAGGGCGGCGGCGGACATGGTCCCGCCGGCGCTGAGATAATCCACGACCGCGACACCGCTCTTGGCGAGGGCCTTCCCGACCATGCCCGGCCGAACCTCTCTTGGTCGCTGCGCATCTCCGGCGTCCTGCTGCTGCTCTGGCTCGGGCCGGTCGCAGCGCTGCTGTTCGCGTTCGGCCCCGACGACGTGTTCAGCCGCATCGCCACCTTCTTCAGCCAGATGGCGGTGGTGACCTTCGGCGGCGCCTATGCGGTGCTCGCCTATGTCGCGCAGGAGGCAGTCGAGACCTATGGCTGGCTCCAGCCCGGCGAGATGCTCGACGGGCTCGGCATGGCCGAGACCACGCCCGGGCCGCTGATCATGGTGACGCAGTTCGTCGGCTTCCTCGCGGCCTTCCGCGAAGCGACCGGGCTGCCGCCGCTCGTCGCCGCGACCTTCGGCGCAATCCTCACCACCTGGGTTACCTTCCTGCCATGCTTCCTGTGGATCTTCGCCGGCGCGCCATTCATCGAGCGGCTGCGCGGCAACCGCGCATTGTCGGCCGCGCTTTCGGCGATCACCGCCGCAGTGGTCGGCGTGATCCTCAATCTGGCGGTCTGGTTTGGTATCCACACTCTGTTCGAGCAAGTCCGCGAAGTGCCGTTCGCAGCCGGCACCATCGATCTCCCAGTCCTAACGTCCGTCAACTGGCCGGCGCTGGCGCTCGCGGTGGGTGCGATACTCGCCATGTTCCGGTTCAAGGCCGGCATGCTGCCGGTGCTCGGCGTCTGCTCGGTCCTCGGGGCCGCATATGTAATGATCATCTGAAGGAGTGACGCGTGACGATCGACCATCTTTCCCGACGCAGTGCAATCGCAACTCTTGGCATCGGAGCCGCCGCCATGACTATCAACGAAGCCTCTGCGCAGACGCCGGCCGCAGCGCCGGCGGCTGTCCCCGCCTTTGCCGGAAATCATCAGGTCAAGCCGCTCAGGTTCAATCCCGCCAGGCTTCACGGCCTCTCCGAAAGGCTGATCACATCGCACCACGAGAACAATTATGCGGGCTCGGTCAAGGCCCTGAATATGATCGAGACACGACTTGCCGCCGCGCTCGCTGACACGGACCTGCCGCCGGTGGTCTATGGCGGATTGAAGCGCGAGGAGCTGCACCGCACCGGCTCGGTCGTGCTCCATGAGGTCTATTTCGACGGGCTCGGCGGCAACGGCCAGGCAGCCGGTTCCATCCGCGACGCGCTGGGCGCGGCGTTCGGCTCGTTCGACCGCTGGGAAGCCGACTTCCGCCGTACCGGGATGAGCCTTGCCGGCGGATCGGGCTGGTGCGTGCTCGTCTACAATCTCCACACGCGCTCGCTGCACAACCATTGGGCGTGGGATCATATGCACGGTGCGATTGCCGGCGTGCCGCTGCTCGCGCTCGATATGTACGAGCACAGTTTCCACATGGATTACGGCACCGCCGCCGCCAAATATGTCGACGCCTTCTTCCGCAACATCGACTGGGAAGTGGTCGACCGGCGCTATGCCGCGGCTTTGCGCGGCGGCGGCTGAACCCGACCGCCGTGGCTTAACACCCACTGCTGCGCGACACCTGAGTTCGCGACCACAAAGGGGACAGGTCCGATGGGGAGATGCAACAATGACATCCGGCCCGTACATCGCTCTTCTTTGGCGTGGGCAAGCAGCCGAGTGGACGCATCGCTTTCATGAAGCCCGGCAGTGGCCGATAATGCAGGCCTTGCGGGCGCTCGGGGCGACCGCAAGGCCTGTACTGTACAGGGACGAGGCGGTTCGCGAGATTCGGGACGAGCTGCTGTCGTGCGACGCAGTGCTGGTCTGGGTGAATCCGTTGGACATTTCAGGCGACCGCTCGCAGCTCGATCCAATGCTGCGCGAAGTCGCGGGGTGCGGCGTTGTCGTCAGCGCGCATCCTGACGTGATCGCCAAAATCGGCGTCAAGGAAGTGCTCTACACAACGCGATCCATGGAATGGGGCAGCGATGTCGATCGATACGTGGACGCTGAAGGCCTTCGCGCTCGTTTCCCCGAACATCTTGCCGCAGGCCCGCGCGTGCTGAAGCCGAACTACGGCAACGGCGGCAGGAATGTATGGCGTGTCCAACTAGACGAAGCGGGAAACGCTCCGGCTTTGAAAACGTCGGTGAAAGTTCAAGAGGCCCGCCAAGGAAGCAAATCGGAGCGCATCAGCCTAGCCGAGTGCTTGGAAAGGTGGGTGCCGTTTCTAAACGACGGCGGCGTGCTGATCGATCAGGCTTATCAGCCGCAGTCGTCCGAGGGCATGGTCCGCTGCTACGTGTGCGGGCACCGAGTGGTTGGCTTTGGGCACAACCTGATCACTGCGCTGATGACGCCAACGGCCATTGATACAACGTCGTCAACCCCACAGCCGATGGGCCGCGCCATGTTCGGACCGGAGGTGACGCGCTTCGTAGCCTTACGGAAAGCGATGGAGGATCGCTGGATTCCAGAGATGCAAAGGTTGCTGTCGATCGCCGACCACGATCTTCCGCTTCTTTGGGACGCCGACTTCCTATTTCGCCCTGGTGAAGCCATCAGCGATGGCTCCTATGCGCTTTGCGAGATCAATGCTAGTTCGGTTGCACCATTTCCGCCAAGCGCCGTCCAGCCAGTCGCCGCAGCGGCAATCGGTCGCGCTCTTGCCATTCGTTTGACGAAGGAGACCTCCAATCCTCATTGATATGATTCAAGCAATTCAAGAGACGTGACATTGGTCGTATCAATCAGACAAGCCTAAGGGTGAGCGAGGCTGGGTGAAACCGGCTCAGGTGGCAGCGCGGAGATACTGGTAGAGGGTTTCGCGACTGATCCCCAGGTCACGGGCGATGACGGCCTTGCGCTCGCCGTCATCAACACGGCGGTGCAGCTCGGCGACCATTTCGTCGGAGAGGGAACGTTTCCGCCCGCGATAAGCACCGCGTTGTCTGGCGACCGCAATGCCTTCGCGCTGCCGCTCCCGGATCAGGGCGCGCTCGAATTCGGCGAACGCACCCATGACCGAGAGCATCAGGTTGGCCATCGGGGAATCCTCGCCCGAGAAGGCCAGGCTTTCCTTCACGAACTCGATCCGGACGCCTCTTTTGGTGAGGGACTGAACCAGTTTGCGCAGATCGTCGAGATTACGCGCCAATCGATCCATGCTGTGGACCACGACGGTGTCACCCTCGCGGGCGAAGGCGAGCATGGCATCGAGTTCGGGGCGGTTGATGTCCTTGCCCGATGCCTTGTCGGTGAAAATCCGGTCGAGCGACTGCCCGTCCAACTGGCGATCGACATTCTGATCGAATGTGCTCACCCGGACGTAACCGATCCTCTGGCCTTTCATCGCCGCCTCCGGTCAAAATGTCAGGTTGAATTCTATGACACGGCGGAACATGCGTCAATAAATGCTTGCCATAACCCTATCCTGACAGAAACCGCCGCTGCATCCTGACGTCCGGTTAGGCTGTACTTCAACTGGACGCAGTCCATGCCCGTTGCGGCTTACAGCCATCACGCGGGGCTTAGCGTACAAAAAACTCCGTATTCTGCGGGCTCCCCTATGCCGCCCGCTGGGCATTGCGCTCGGCCTCGGTCAGATAGTTGTAGAGGGTCGAACGACCGATGCCCATCAGACGGCAGATCTCTGCCACGGTGTGTTTTCGCTCGTGGTAGAGGCTCAAAGCCAGTTCTTGCTTGGCGGGGTCGAGCCGTTTCTTACGCCCGCCCTTGCGCCCGCGTGCTCGTGCTGCTGACAACCCCGCTTGGGTGCGCTCACGAATCAAGTTGCGTTCGAACTCGGCCAAAGCACCGAACAGGTGAAATATCAAACGTCCACCACTCGACGCGGTGTCGATGCTTTCTTGCAAGCTGCGCAAGCCGACGCCAGTGGCGTCTAGCTGCTCGACCAACCGGATCAAATCCTTCAGCGAGCGACCAAGACGATCCAGGCGCCAAATCACTACGGTATCGCCTCGGCGTAGCGTGGTCAGCAAGGCAGTCAAACCTACTCGCTCGGCTTTGGCACCGCTAGCGGTGTCTTCAAACACGCGCTCACAGCCTGCTTTCTCCAACGCATCGCGTTGCAGATCGAGGAGTTGGTCGTCTGTTGAGACGCGGGCATATCCAATCAGCATGGTTTCGTCCAGATACTCAATGAAAATTCAGTGTAGTCGGATATTGAAAATTGGAAGCTGTTACTGGATGCAGATAATGCGGCGTCCGGAGCGGACGACCTCTGTCATTTTCAGAAGGTGACTGCACGGAATATCAAGAGTCGGCTGCACAGTCTTTTCTGATCTGTGGTCGTCTCAGAAAACGGAAAATAAAGCACGCTAAGCTGTGGAAGCCCCTGCCAAGCTCGTTCCACCTTGCAACGACGCAATCAGCGGACACGAAACATTCCCCTGCCGCGAATGGCAGGCGCACACCAGGTCAGACAGCACAGCCTCCATGCGCGCCAAATCGGCCATCTTCTCGCGCACGTCTTGGAGCTTGTGCTCGGCCAGGCTGCTGGCCTCCTCGCAGTGGGTGCCATCGTCGAGCCGCAGCAACTCGGCGATTTCATCCAGGCTGAAGCCCAACCGCTGGGCCGATTTCACGAATCGCACCCGTGTCACGTCCGCCGCGCCATAGCGGCGAATGCTGCCATAGGGCTTGTCCGGCTCGGGCAACAAGCCCTTGCGCTGATAGAACCGGATGGTCTCCACGTTGACGCCGGCTGCCTTGGCAAAAACGCCAATGGTCAGGTTCTCCAAATTATTTTCCATACCGCTTGACTCCGTACATGAGTACGGAGGTAAGGTTACGCTATCCAATTCAAATTCGAAAGGACAAGCCGAGGAAGGTAGCGGACGACTCATTGGGGTACAGGCAGTGGCCCCGGAAGCGGGCGAGCTGATCCAGACGGCGGTGCTCGCGATCCGTAACCGCATGACCGTACAGGAACTGGCTGACCAGTTGTTCCCCTACCTGACGATGGTCGAGGGGCTGAAGCTCGCGGCGCAGACCTTCACCAAGGATGTCAAACAATTGTCCTGCTGCGCAGGATGAAAGGAGATGGAACCATGAAGCTCGCCCCATATATTTTAGAACGTCTCACTTCGGTCAATCGTACCAATGGTACTGCGGATCTCTTGGTCCCGCTACTGCGGGAACTCGCCAAGGGGCGTCCGGTTTCACGAACGACACTTGCCGGGATTCTCGACTGGCCCGCTGAGCGAGTGGCCGCCGTACTCGAACAGGCCACCAGTACCGAATATGACAAAGATGGGAACATCATCGGCTACGGCCTCACCTTGCGCGAGACTTCGTATGTCTTTGAAATTGACGACCGCCGTCTGTATGCCTGGTGCGCGCTGGACACCTTGATATTTCCGGCGCTGATCGGCCGTACAGCTCGCGTCTCATCGCATTGCGCTGCAACCGGAGCACCCGTTTCACTCACGGTTTCACCCAGCGAGATACAGGCTGTCGAACCTGCCGGCATGGCGGTGTCCTTGGTATTGCCGCAGGAAGCAGCCGACGTTCGTCAGTCCTTCTGTTGCCATGTACATTTCTTTGCATCTGTCCCGACGGCGGAAGACTGGGCCTCCAAGCATCAAGGATTGGAAGGATTGGCGATCGTCAGTGTCCACGAGGCTTTCGGCTTGGGCCAGGAGTTTAATCGACATCTGTTGCAGACCATGTCATCTAGGACACCGTGATCGGATATCGACCCAATGTTCTACGGCACCGGCATCGGATTCGCAGCGCGCGGATTGAACTCGGCGAAACGGTATATGCATTGCCGTGAACCGACCAAAAGGAGGTGTTCGATGAACGCCTACACGGTGTCCCGGCTGGCCCTTGATGCCGGGGTGAGCGTGCATATCGTGCGCGACTACCTGCTGCGCGGATTGCTGCGGCCAGTCGCCTGCACCACGGGTGGCTACGGCCTGTTCGATGACGCCGCCTTGCAGCGACTGTGCTTCGTGCGGGCCGCCTTCGAGGCGGGCATCGGCCTCGGCGCATTGGCGCGGCTGTGCCGGGCGCTGGATGCGGCGAACTGCGATGAAACTGCCGCGCAGCTTGCTGTGCTGCGTCAGTTCGTCGAACGCCGGCGCGAAGCGTTGGCCAATCTGGAAGTGCAGTTGGCCGCCATGCCGACCGCGCCGGCACAGCATGCGGAGAGTTTGCCATGAACAGCCCCGAGCGCATGCCGGCCGAGACGCACAAACCGTTCACCGGCTACCTGTGGGGCACGCTGGCCGTGCTGACTTGCCCCTGCCACCTGTCCATCCTCGCTGCCGTGCTGGCCGGCACAACCGCCGGTGCATTCCTTGTCGAGTATTGGGTCATCACGGCGCTCGGTTTGACCGGCCTGTTTCTTCTGTCACTGGCGCGGGCGTTGCGGGCATTCAGGGAAAGATCATGAGCGCTTCCCGGCCGGATGGATGGACTACGGCGGAGGGCCCAAGCGTTCGAGCGCGGGCAAGGCTTTCTGTTCGCAAAGCCGATGCCGGCGGCGGCATTCGCCGTCTTCGTCAGTCAATGGAGGGGTGCCACCATGAATGCAAATGATCCGACCGCCACCAGTTGCTGCGTGTGCTGCAAGGAAATTCCGCTCGATGCCGCCTTCACACCGGAAGGCGCGGAGTACGTCGAGCACTTCTGCGGGCTGGAGTGTTATCAACGTTTCCAGGCGCGGGCCAGCACTGCGACCGAAACGAGCGGCGAACCGAACGCTTGCGGTTCGCCGCCGTCAAATTGAGACAAACCACGCTTTCGCTACGTCGCCTCATGTCGGCATCAAATTCGGCTGAGTAGCTTCTCGCCATCTGGACGTAGCTCGCCCTTGGGTGAAATATGCCGATACAGGGTCTGCCGCGTGATGCCAAGTTCCTGGCACAGGTCGCCGACCTTGGTCTCTGACTGCCCCATTGCCGCCATCGCCAGCCGCAGCTTGGCGGCGGTCATCTTGAACGGCCGGCCGCCTTTCCGGCCGCGTGCCCGTGCTGAGGCCAGGCCCGCCACGGTGCGCTCGGCGATCAACTCGCGCTCGAACTCGGCCAGCGCGGCGAAGATACCGAAGACCAGCTTGCCGGCGGCGGTCGTGGTGTCAATGGCCGCGCCGTGCCCGGTCAGCACCTTGAGGCCGATGCCGCGTCCGGTCAGGTCATGGACGGTATTGATCAGATGGCGCAGGTCGCGCCCGAGCCGATCCAGTTTCCAAACGACCAACGTGTCGCCTGGCCGTAGTGCCTTCAGACAGCTCGCCAGACCGGGACGATCCTCGCGTTTTCCGGACGCTTGGTCTTCATAGAGATGCGCCGGATCAACACCGGCCGCGACCAGCGCATCGCGCTGCAAGTCCGTCGCCTGGGAGCCATCCGCCTTCGATACTCGCATGTAGCCAATCAGCATCTTGTACCTGTCACATATACGTTCGATTATGTGACAGTTTGCATCGGGAAGCTCTGCACGTCAAAATTTGTCACTTAACCCGTCATTCTGTCTAAGGCATGCAAAGGGTAGGCTAGGCTCATAATGTGACAGAAATTCCGGGGGGATGCCTTCCTTCGCGAAGGTGGCGCGCAACTGTTCCAAGGAAGCGGGGTCGCGCCGACCATAGGAAGCCAACGCGAACAGCGAGCGTGCCGTCTCGGGGTTGTGTCGTGCTTCAATGATGGCCTCATCAATGGCCTGGATTGCACGCTGCCAGTGATCGACGGGTTCGGGCTTCGGCGCTTTCGCCGGCAGGCCACTGGTGAACCCGGTTTGGGGCTCGGACCAGAATAGCTTTGCGTGCTCGCCTGGCGGGCTTATATCCCTCACCTCAATCAAGCTGATTGCCGTTGCCGCCGCCTCCAGCATCTGCAACCGTACTGCCGGGTTCAGGGTTTCATACGGTCGCCACAGACTTTGCCCAGCACGCAGCGGATGCCCGCAGCATTCCCAGATTTGGCGGAGATACCCCGCGTAGGTGCCGCACGTCGAAAGCGGGGTGTTCAGCTCATCGAGCAGCGTGCGTAGCAGCCTAAACCACAATCCGGCGTGGATGCGTCGGCGCGGCAACTCCACGTGGCCGGTCGTCAGTGCCTGCCAGGTACGCTGGTCCATCGCCGCAATCGCGTCGCTGGCAGTGCGCGGTTCGGCGTCGGCGTTCTCCCAGCCGAGAAACCGCCCTGGCACGCCCCAATAGGATTCCAGCCAGCAGCCATGCAGTGGGCAGCTCAGCATCAGGGGCAGCTTCCACGCGAGCAGTACGGCTTGGTTCTCCGGATCGTTCAGGCAGAGCGGACAGGCGCGGTGTATCGGTTGGGTGGGCAGCCAGGCACGCCAGCTCGTGATGGATCGCGTCTTACGGCGGAGTCTCGGCAGCAGTACCGAGAGCTGGAACGCATAGGTTTCCAATGCGGCTGGAATCTGATCATCAAGGCTGTCCAGTAGCCAAGGCACCCAGCCGGCGAAACTCATGCAGCGCAGCCGATCCAGCTCGATACCGCTCCGCTGGGAGAGCATCGCCAGCAGCGCCAGTGGTGGCGCGGTGTCCAGGTCATCAACCTGGCCGTGACCAAGATCGTGCTCCAGCAGCTCGGACACTTCCATGTGATAGCAAAGGGCCACGCGGTTGAGCCACGAAGACAGGGCTTCGGCTTCCCTGGGTGCCGGATGCAGTGGCCAGCGTGGCGCTGGCTTCACATCAGTTCCCGCTCGAATTGCCGACGCCGCTCGCTTGGGCCGGTGTAATCGGCCATGCTGAGCGTGCGGTGGTTGATCGCTTCCTCGCCGCTCTCCACGGCGACGAGGGCCGCCGCCATCAGCAAGTGCGCCAGTTCGCCGATGGTGCCCTCGCTGCGTGTGAGCAGGTAGCGGGCCATGTCCAGCGTGGCAATCGACGAGGGTCGCCGCAATGGAAGCGAAGCGGCGAAGCTGGCCAGCAGTGAGCAGCAATCGTCGTTGGCCTCCCACACCGGCAGCATCATGGGCTCGAAGCGGTTTTCCAATTGGTCATCCGAGCGGATGGCCAGGTAGGCGTCGCGCGTGCCGACCCCGACCAATGGGATGCGCAGCTCATTGCCGAGGAAGCGCAGCAGGTTGAGAAATTCCCGCCGGTTGACGCTGTTGCCGGCCAAGACGTTGTGCAGCTCGTCGATCACCAGCATGCGCACGCCGACCTTGCGCAGCAGTGCCAGCGCCAGTTGCTCCATTTCCGGCAGCCGTGGGCGCGGGCGCAATGGTGCCCCCATCGCGGCAAGTAGCGCGACGTAGAAGCGGATCACCGACGGTTCGGACGGCATCTGCACGACCAGCACCGGCATGTGTTCCTGGTCCGCGTCGGAGCTGGCCGGATGCGTGCGCCGGAATTTCTCGATGATCATCGACTTGCCGTTGTTGGTCGGGCCAACCAGCAGCAGGTTGGGCATGCGTTGCTTGTTTGGCCACGCATACAGGGTTTCCAGCCGGTTCAGCGCCTCGACCGCGCGCGGGTAGCCGATCCAGCGGTCGGCGCGAAGGCGCTGGATGCGCTCGTCCGCCGGCAGCCGAGCCAGCCCCTGTGCCGCTGGCAGCAGGTGTGACAAGTCGATGATGGGATATTCGTCCACGGCTACCACTCCTCGATCTGGTCGAACGGTTTGGCCGGAGGCAGGTTGTCTGCCTGCGGATCAGCAACGTCCGTTTTCGGCGGAATCGGCTTGTACGGCGGAGGCGATGCCTTGAGGTGCTGGCGTCGATCCGCGTCGCGCCGCGCCTTGCGCGTGGCCTTCTGTGCGGTGGTCACGATCTCGCGCATCTGCCCGATCATGCGGAACAGCGCCGACTCATCCACCTGTTCGCGTCCCTGCTGCCGCAATTTCGTCAGCGCCTGCCGTTGTTCCCAGAGGGTGACAGCCGGGTGCGACAAGGTACGGTAGGGGATTTCCAGGTAATGCTGCCCCTCCGGTTCCAGCACCCAGATACGGCTGATGTCACGCGGGTCGCGCCGGATCAGGAAAGCGGGCAAGCGGTCGCGTCGTGCGATCCACGGTTTGAGCGCATCGGCGTAGTAGTGAATGTGGTCGATGACAAAGCCGGTGCGAGTCAGAGTACGGCGAATGATGGGCAGGAAATCGACCAAAAAAGCCAAGGCGCGGGTGACGACAGCCGGTACACCGACACGCGCCACGGCTTCTGACCAGCGCGCCGCCGGCGGCTGAAGCAGGCCGTTGTGCACAGAGCCGTGATAGGTGCCCACCGCCAACGTGAGCCAGCGCTCCAGCTCACGCAATGTCAGGGCGGCCTTGTTTTCGGAATCGTAGTCCCCGCGCTGGTCAGGGTTGGAGAAGGTCGTCCCTGGCAATTCATCGTGGATCATCTGCATCGCCGTACCGATGATCCGTTCCACGATGCCGCCGTAGTGCGGCTGCCCTGGCGGACGATAGTCCAACCGGATGCCGTGCTGCTCGCAGCCACGGCGCAGCGCCTCGCTCTTGAACTCGGCCGCGTTGTCCAAGTAGAGCAGCCTGGGCTTGCCGCTCATCGGCCAATCCATTTCTATATTCAGACCCTCCAGCCAGGGACGCTTGTCGCAGGCGACATGCACAAGGCACAGGCCGACCGAAACAGATGACGGCGCTTCCAGCGTGACGACCATGCCGAGCACGCAGCGGGTAAACACGTCGATGGCGATGGTCAGATACGGACGGCCAATCGGTTGCCGGTCGCGCTCGTCCACCACGATCAGGTCGATGACCGTGTGATCAATCTGCACTTGTTCCAGTGGCGCGGTCACGGCGGGAGGCTCACCACCGACACCTTGCAGGCTGCGGGACGCATCCTGACCTTCCCGGCGGCGAGTGGCCTTGAGCGGGTCGAGGCCGGCGATCCGCAGGGCCAAAGTGTTGCGCGCCGGCACCCGTAGCTTTTGCGCTTTGCAAGCCTGCGCGACCTCGCGGTGGAACGCCGCCAGGCTACGCTTCTGCTTGGTCAGGAAGCGCTTTTGCAGCAACTCGCGGATGATGCGCTCAACTGATTCCGGCAAGCGTCCCTTGCCTTTTCCGCCGCCGGACTGGCCGGGAACCAGGTCCGTCACAAACCCAGCACCTTGCCGGGCACGCCGGATCAGGACATACACCTGCCGCCTGGATAGGCCCAGCGCTTGAGCAGCGGCATCGGCGGCTTCATGCCCAACCACTTCAAGCGCTGCCAGCGGCCCGATGATTTCGGTCCGGTGCCGGGCCTGTGCCCATGCCGCATCGGGCAGGGTGGCCACGCCCTGCTCGGCAATTGGTAATGTGTCTGACGCCATGCTCACACCTCGCTTTGGTGCACACGAGTATTGAGCATAGTCGAGATTGGTGCAGATGACTTCTGATATTGCGTGGTCAGGAGCCGACTGCACACCTGGCGTTACGCCCCGTCAATTGGTGCAGTCGTCTTCTGAAAATGACAGTAGCACAGCGGCGGCTGACAGCCTGTCGCAAAACAAATGTTTTACGACACCTCCTTGAGGTTGCCGCGTTTACATCATTACCTGAACAGGTATAAAATTCCGTCATGACAAACAAAGAAAAACCGC
>Ga0207887_1000051_pt1 | contig 28603 bp, 33 predicted proteins | sample LinPmetageLP38_FD_184051 | JGI IMG/M metagenome (GOLD analysis project Ga0207887, IMG submission 184051) | Marine viral communities from the Pacific Ocean - LP-38 (SPAdes) | ecosystem: Environmental > Aquatic > Marine > Oceanic | place: Pacific Ocean | collected 2010-06-15 | reverse complement strand
GGGTGTGTGGGGTAGCTTCACCACCCCGCGCACCCGAGGCCTGGGCGACCCCAGCGCGTTGACAAGGGCCGCGCCCTTGGTGTGGCTTTGTTCTGCCGTCCAGGGGGCACCCCTGGCTGCCAGCGGCACAAACAACACGCGCTACGTTGAAATCTGGAGGATCGACGGCCACCAGCGGTGGCAGATTTCAATCCAGACACTGACCCGCTTCAACCTGACGGCTAAATTCATTGGCCCGAGTCGCTGAAACACCGGCAAGTTTTGCCAGCAAGGCATTAGAAATAAGCCCAGCCAAATGCTGGTACCGCGCCAGTTTGGAAACCCGTTGGTACGGAATAGCCCCCAAAAACTTTTGCCGTTGCTCAACTATGGCAAAGGGCACACCTACTGCACGGCTGATTTTCGCAGCTGACATTGTGCCGAACAGTGATTCGTAGCCAAGCCACGGACCTACATAGTTTTTGATCCGCTGTTGTGCTGGCTCTTTCGGTAAGGCTTTCGCAGGCTCACGGCCTAAAGCTTCACGCCAATTTCTAACAGTTGTGCGCGAAACCCCAGCGAGGTTTGCAACCTCGTCGTCATGCAAAAGCCCCAAAAGGGTCATGTATGGCCGCAACCGATGGTTCACCGGTAGCCTCTTTGGCTTGGGTGCCAAAGCAGGTCCAGGCTTGGCCTTGACCCCTAAACGCTTTCGATATTGTCCAACGCTATATGCCGATACACCGCACAGCCGCGCTACCGTCCTGGTTGACTCGATCCCCAGCAAATGCCGGTAAGGCTCAATAGCGCGGTCAACGCTCCAAGCGGGATAGCCGAAAAGCTGACGCCGGTAGCGAATCCGGCTTTTGGTCGTGCCGACCAAATGAGCTAAATCCTCATCTTTCATGCTCCCCAACTTGCAGTCGAACCACCTGGGAATACCAATATTTTTCCAATCAGCCATACAATCCTGGACCTAAAAGGGGAAGGATTCCGGCTACCTCATTAACGCCATCGGTCCCAACGGAAATGACCGTAAAACCCCAGTATTCATTGGGGATTAAAGCGAATATTTCGGGCTGGAACAGCTGATAAAGGGGAAGGATTCCGGCAATCCTGTTGCGCTATTTTCTTGCAGTTCTGACCCCTCAAAGGGGGAAGGATTCCGGCTACCGCGACACGTAATTCATTTTCCCCACGTCGCCCCGCACTGGGAAACCCTCTCAGTGAGCGCTCTACAGGCAAGGCGCAGCCATACCCTGCCCATGACACGGTAATTGTCTAAAAAGCCGCTGTATGGTCTTCTCAGGCCCTTCCAGGCACAACGCGGTGCCTTTGCAACCCCTCACCTTGTCAGCTTGCTTCTATTATTTGCTTCACCTGCTTAAAAGAACCCAGCGCGCACACGCGCCCGGTTGAGCGGTCGGCCAGCTTCATCGGCCGAGCGTGATTTATCCGGGTCTTAGCGCCCCGCAGGGGTCGAGGCGCTTGCGCCGAGAGGGCGGCCGGAACGGCCGGGCCGCTTAGACGGGGTGTTAGTTAGATATTGAAAGCGCACCCTAGGTAAATAGTCTCCCGAAGGGGCATACATGCTTCTGCTCTTGTTTTTGAATTGTGCTTCTGTTGTTTCCGATTCTGAATGTGTGTGCGGTTTTGTGGACGCCGCACAAAAATAAAGAGAGGCCGGGACGGCCAGCGTCATAAAGATGGGCATGGATGCCCATCGCTAGGCCGCCGAAGGCGGGGCGAGCCATGGAAAGCGAAGCGAGGCGAGGGTAGGCGGACGCGCCGCCGAAATTTTGCCATGCGTTGATTTTTCGAGCGCTGCGCCTGTTTTAGATCTTGTTTTAAAGAAGGTTTTTTCTTTTCTTTTATTTACTTGTTTTACCCCTGTGGATCGAAACCGTAAGTACATGATAAATAAGCTTTTTTTACTCGGTTTTACACACATTTGGGGAGGGATTCCGGCAATCGGGGGAAGGATTCCGGCTGTTATAGGGGAAGGATTCCGGCTATTGAAAGGGAGGGATTCCGGCAATCGGGGGAAGGATTCCGGCTGTTATCCCTTAGTTATCAACGGGTTATACACACGTTTTCCACAATTCTTTAATTGGGGGAAAGTGGTGTTGACGCTTTCCCCCTTCCCGTTTATGGTGTCCTCGAATGCATACAGGAGTGGCACCGTGGCTAACGCGCCGGAAGTTGATAGAAACAGGGTCTACCAGTCGAATAAGCTAATCGAGTCGTCCTACACGCTGACCCTCCAGGAAAAGCGATTGGTGTTGCTCGCAGCTTCGCTCATCGACTCCAAGAAGGAGGCGCCGAAAGATGGCCTTGTCAGGGTGTCGGCAGACGCTTTCGCATCAGTCTTTGGCATCGAGGTGCGTCATGCTTACGGGGTTCTTGCTGAAGCCGTAGAGCGCTTGTGGAGCCGTGAGATAAAGCGCTACGAGCGAAGCAAGGAAGTAGAGGCCATGCGCTGGATCTACAAGAAGGAGTATCTAGAGGGTGAGGGCTGTGTTGAGATTGGATTTTCCCCTACCGTGCTACCACACCTGACGCTGCTGAATCGAGAATTCACCGGCTACACCCTGCGTCATATTAGTCAGCTGAACACCTTTTACGCATTCCGGCTTTACGAGCTGATGGCACAACACAAAAAATTCGGTGAGCGCGAATTTGAGCTGCCTCGACTGCGCGAACTGCTGCAACTCGAAAAGAAATATCCGAACGTGAAAGACCTACGCAAATACGTCCTCGATCCTTGCATAAGCGAAATCAACCAACACACCGACCTCAATCTATCCCTGGAGCCTAGGCGCAAGGGACGCTGCATCGCGGGATTCAAAATTTACATTGAGCAAAGCGCACAGATTCCGTTGATCTAAACGAAACATGCTGCCTCAAGCCTCGCCCTGGATCAGAGCGGGGCTTTTTTGTGCGCTCGCATCAGGGAAAGGGGGAAGGATTCCGGCTAAACGGCCATGCCGCTACCAAGGCAGGTCGGGCACCGGGCAAGCGGCGTCTCTCCGTCGAATTCGTCAGGATCCTCTCCGGGATGAATACCGTCGCCATCGCACACGTCACAGACGCCACTGAGCGCGCACAACTCCACACCCAAGCTCTCAAGCGATGCTGCAAGCTCGCGGTTATCCACGCACTCGGCCAGTAGCCGACCGAGGGTTAAGGGGGAAGGATTCCGGCTATGCATGGGAAAACCGATGCACCGTGACCCCTTAAAGGGGAAAGATTCCGGCTACGGAAAAGGGGAGCCTACAGAATTCGGAAAAAATCGTACGCTAAGGTTTTCCGATCAGTCATAGGCTCGCCAGTTTGATGTGTTCCGTTCCTGGCCCAGCCAAAACCTATCGGTCTTCGCGGGTGTGCCACAGGCGCAGCAGGTAGATAGTGGAATCCACTATCTCGTAACGCATCTCGTATTGGCCGATCTGAATTCGGCGTACATCCCTTGGTTCGAACTCTTCTAGTCGTTCGCCAATGCGCGGATTGGTCAGCAGCGTGGTAGGTGCTGCTGTAAGTTCATCTACATAGCCTAGGGAGGCCCCTTGCAGGGGCAACGTATCGGCTATGTCCGGGTCAACAGCTACGAACAGAACCCGAAATGTCAGCTGAAACAAAACGAGGTGAACAAACTGTTCACCGACAAGGCCTCTGCCAAGGATACCCAGCGTCCGTAACCGGAGGCCATGCTTGGCTTCGTCCGTGAAGGTGATACGGTCGTGGTACACAGCATGGATCACTTGGCCCGCAACCTGGATGACCTGCGCCGCCTGGTGCAAAAAAATGACCAAGCGCGGCGTGCGTATCGAGTTTTAGAAGGAAGGGCTGGTATTCACGGGAGGTGATTCGCCGATGGCCAACCTGATGCTGTCGGTCATGGGAGCCTTCGCCGAGTTCGAGCGAGCGCTCATTCGCGAGCGAATCGCCCAGGCCAAGCAACGCGGCGGTTACCGGGCTCGTAAAAAAGGGGTCGTCTCAGAAAACGGAAAATAAAGCACGCTAAGCCGGTGGCAGCGGTCGCAATGGCCTGAACTTCCCCGCACCGACCTTGGCACTGCTGCGCCATAGGTAATCGCCGGTCAGGTTGATATGCTCCCACCCCAGCGGTGACAGATATTGCAGCAACGTGTCGTCCAGCGCCTTGCCGTGGGCACGCAAAGCACTGGTGGCACGCTCCAGATAGACCGTGTTCCACAACACGATGGCCGCCGTCACCAGATTGAGGCCGCTGGCCCGGTAGCGCTGCTGCTCAAAACTGCGGTCGCGGATTTCACCCAATCGGTAGAAGAAGACCGCCCTGGCCAGCGCGTTGCGCGCCTCGCCCTTATTCAGCCCCGCATGGACGCGGCGGCGCAGCTCCACGCTTTGCAGCCAATCCAGAATGAACAGCGTGCGCTCGATGCGCCCCAGCTCGCGCAGGGCGACGGCCAAGCCGTTTTGGCGCGGATAGCTGCCGAGCTTGCGCAGCATCAGCGAGGCCGTCACCGTGCCCTGCTTGATCGAAGTGGCCAGCCGTAGGATTTCATCCCAATGAGCGCGAATAGCCTTGATGTTCAGCCTGTCGCTGCTAATCATCGGCTTGAGTGCATCGTAGGCAGTATCGCCCTTGGGAATGAACAGCTTGGTGTCGCCCAGGTCGCGGATGCGCGGCGCGAACCGGAATCCCAGAAAGTGCATCAGGCCGAACACATGATCGGTGAAGCCCGCCGTGTCGGTGTAGTGTTCCTCGATACGCAAGTCAGACTCGTGGTACAGCAGGCCATCGAGCACATAGGTCGAGTCGCGCAAGCCGACGTTGACCACCTTGGCGCTGAAGGGCGCGTATTGGTCGGAGATATGGGTATAGAACGTCCGCCCAGGGCTACTTCCATACTTCGGATTGATATGCCCGGTGCTCTCTGCCTTGCTGCCGGTTCGGAAGTTCTGGCCGTCCGACGATGACGTGGTGCCGTCGCCCCAGTTTCCGGCGAAGGGTTGTCGAAACTGTGCGTTCACCAGCTCGGCCAGCGCCGTCGAATAGGTTTCGTCGCGAACGTGCCAGGCTTGCAGCCAAGACAGCTTGGCGTAGGTGGTGCCAGGGCAGGATTCGGCCATCTTGGTGAGCCCAAGATTGATACCATCAGCCAGAATCGTCGTCATCAGCAAGGTTTTGTCCTTGGCCGTGTCGCCGGTCTTCAGGTGTGTGAAGTGGCGCGTGAAGCCCGTCCATTCATCGACCTCCATCAGCAACTCGGTGATCTTGAGGTGCGGCAGCAACATCGCCGACTGGTCAATCAAGGCTTGCGCGGCGTCTGGCACCGCTGCGTCCAGCGGCGTGATCTTCAGGCCCGATGCAGTGGTGATGATGGCGTCCGGTAAGTCGTTGGTCGCCGCCATGCGGTTGACTGTGGCGAGTTGCGCCTCCAATAATTCCAGTCGGTCATGCAGATATTGGTCGCAGTCGGTGGCCACGGCCAGTGGCAATTCGCTGGCCAGCTTCAGGGTGGCGAACTTCTCGATCGGCACCAGGTATTCGTCGAAGTCCTTGAACTGGCGCGAACCCTGCACCCAAACATCACCAGAGCGCAGTGCGTTCTTCAGCTCCGACAGGGCGCATAACTCGTAGTAACGCCGGTCAATACCCTCGTCGGTCAGAACCAGCTTTGCCCAGCGCGGCTTGATGAATGCGGTTGGCGCATCGGCGGGCACCTTGCGCGCGCTGTCGCTGTTCATGCCGCGCAGCACGTCGATGGCATCGAGCACACCCTTGGCGGTGGGCGCGGCGCGCAGTTTGAGCACGTCCAGGAACTGCGGCGCATAGCGGCGCAGCGTGGCGTAACTCTCGCCGATATGGTGCAGGAAATCAAAATCGGCAGGCCGCGCCAGCGTTTGCGCCTCGGTGACGCTGGCGGCGAAGGTGTCCCACGGCATGACCGCTTCGATGGCGGCGAACGGATCGCCGCCGCTTTGTTTGGCTTCAATCAGCGCCTGACCGATGCGCCCATACATCCGCACCTTGTCGTTGATCGCCTTGCCGGAAGCCTGGAACTGCTGTTGATGCTTGTTCTTGGCCGCATTGAACAGCTTGCCGATGATGCGGTCGTGAAGGGGGTTTGGGGAGCAATGGAACCAAAAACCAACATAAGCCCTACCACCTCCGCTCAGAGCCCTCTTCCCAGGCATCTGCCTCGATAAAGCAATTACGCATCTCGGCCTCTTGGCTGATCTCGGTCAGCAGATCATGTACCGTCTTATCCAGTGCCTCATCGTTGCGATAGGGAATGCTCAGCGCGTAGTTGCCCGACTCAAGCAGCTTCATGCCGTAAGGTTCCAGGCAGTAACGCTCGATATTCTCCAGTGCCCGTTTTTTACCACGCACGAACTTGCTGTTGTTCTCGACGGCCAGGCGCAATATGACCGTCGCGATCCGTTCGGCATTGTCCACTGCCGGTGGGACCGTGATGTTGAGATGCTGGGTGATTTTTGCGGGTACGCCGATCGTTATGCCGCGATGCCGGAGGTAGCGGTAAAGCGTGCTTTTGGAAATGTGCAGTTTCTTGCCAATGGCGCTCACACTTAACCGACCCTCTCGGTACAGCGTTTCTGCGGCCATAGCGGTCGCTTCCGCCTGAGCGGGCAGCCCCTTCGGGCGGCCACCGACTCGACCACGTGACCGTGCAGCGGACAAGCCTGCCTGTGTGCGCTCACGAATCAACTCACGTTCGAACTCTGCCAATGAAGCGAACAGGTTGAACACAAAGCGGCCTTGCGCGTGGGTGGTATCGATGGGGTCATTCAGACTTTGCAGGCCAACGTTACGAGCGGCCAATTCACCGACCAGTTCGACCAGGTGCTTGAGCGAGCGCCCTAGACGATCCAGCTTCCAAATCACCACAGCATCACCGGCCCGTACATGAACCAATAATTTGTCCAGTTCCGGACGTGCGCTTTTTGAGCCGCTGGCAACGTCTTGATAGATCCGCTCGCACCCTGCCTTTGTCAGAGCATCGATCTGGAGGTCGGCGTTCTGATCCCGAGTACTCACCCGCGCATAGCCAATTTTCATCAAAAGTACCGTTTACTCAACAGAGAAATTGAAAATAGAACCTTGATTAACGATACCAGTATTTAAAACCATAATATGGGCTAACTCGGAGCTGGGCAGGTCTTCCGTTAAAGTTCTATAAAACGAGGGTTTTATCGAACCGTTGCGGCGCAGTGAGGATCGAGTGTATAAACACATAAACACCTAACATTGGAAAAAGTCATGAATACCACTCGCTGGAACGTCGCCGTCTCCACCGACACCGACCAATCGCTTCGCATGTTTCTGGCCAGCCAAGGCGGTGGCCGTAAGGGCGACCTGTCGCGCTTCATCGAAGAAGCGGTGCGGGCACACATCCTGGAGCTGAGCGCCGAACAGGCCAAGGTTTCCAATGCCCATCTGAGTGAGGCCGAACTGACCGAAGCGGTTGAAGAAGCGCTCGACTGGGCGCGTAAGCGCTGATGCGGGTTGTATTGGATACCAACATTCTGTTCAGTGCGCTGATCTCACCGCATGGGTCTCCTGATGCGATCTATCGGGCCTGGCGTTCAGCTCGCTTCGAGGTGGTGACTTCACGGGCACAGCTCGACGAAATTCGTCGCGCCAGTCGTTACCCCAAGCTTCAGGCCATCCTTCAGCCTGCCAAAGTGGGGGCCATGATCAATAACCTGCAACGCGCCGTGGTATTGGAGCGGTTGACCATTGAGGTTGAAGCCGATGATCCGGATGACTCTTTTCTGCTGGCCATGGCTTTGGCGGGCAATGCGGACTACCTAGTAACCGGTGATCGACGCGCAGGCCTCTTGCAGCGCGGACATATCGAACGCACGCGGATTGTCACCCCCGCCGTGTTCTGCGCCGAGGTACTGTGATCGATGCCGGTTGGTTTTCTGACTCAGGAGCAACGCGACGGCTTTGGTCGCTACATCGATGCGCCCAGCCGTGATGAACTGGAGCGCTACTTCCACCTGAGCGATGAAGACCGTGAAGCCGTCCAGGTACTACGGGGCAACCATAACCGCTTGGGCTATGCCGTTCTGCTGACTACCGTTCGCTTCGTCGGTGTTTTGCCGGACAAACCCACGGCTGTGCCGGTGGAAGTCCTGCTTGTGCTTTGTCGGCAATTGGCAATCGCCGACCCTGACTGTCTTGTACGTTATAGCGATCATCGTCGCTGGATACATGCGGCCGATATTCAAGAGCGCTATGGCTATCGCCACTTTACTGACCCAGGCATCGGCTTTCGTTTGAGCCGATGGCTGTATGCCCTTTGCTGGACTGGTACTGATCGTCCTGGCGTGCTGTTCGAACGAGCTACCTCATGGCTGCTCACACAGAAAGTCCTATTGCCCGGAATTTCCCAGTTAGAGCGCTTCATTGCCCAACTGCGTAGCCGGGTTGAAGAACGCCTCTGGTACACCTTGGGCCGCAGCGTGACCGAGGAGCAAAGACAGCACCTACAAGACTTGCTTCTGGTGGCCGAAGGCAACCGTAGTTCCCGACTGGATCAACTACGCTCCGGCCCGGTGATGGTCAGTGGCCCTGCACTGGTTCGGGCGCTGCGTCGGCTGGATGATGTACGCGGGTTGGGTATCGCCTTACCGGCAGCTGCGCATATCCCTCCCAGCCGCATTGCCGCCCTGGCTCGCTTTGCCAACACCGCGAAGGTCACGGCCATCAATCGACTGCCGGCGTCGCGCCGGTTGGCGACGTTGGTGGCATTCGCGGTTTCCTTGGAAGCCAGTGCGCACGACGATGCTCTGGAAGTTCTGGAAGCGCTACTGCGTGATATCTTCAACAACGCAGAGAAGGCTGACAAGAAGGCTCGGTTGCGTAGTCTAAAAGACCTGGATCGCTCGGCGGCAATGCTCGCCGCTGCGTGCAAGGTCGTGCTGGATAGCTCGATCAGCGATGACAATGTCCGTGCCCGGCTGTTCAACGACCTGCCACGTGTCACGCTGGAGAAAGCCCTGGAAGAGGTCAATGCGTTGATCCGTCCGGCCAACGATGTGTTTTACCTCGCTCTGGAGGAGCGCTACCGCAGCGTGCGCCGTTTCCTTCCTGACTTATTGAAACATATTCGCTTCGGCTTCAGCCCGGCGGGTAAGGGTGTGGCGGCTAGTTTGGACTGGTTGCAACTGAACTTGCCTCGCAGGAAGCCGGAGGATGACGTGCCGCAGGAGATCGTGGCCAAGGCTTGGCAGAACCACATCACTCGCGAAGATGGCTCCCTCGACATGGGCGCCTATGTCTTCTGCACGCTTGATGCACTACGCACGGCCCTACGCCGCCGCGATGTCTTTGTTGCACCCAGTTGGCGCTATGCCGACCCGCGTATCGGTCTGCTCGATGGTGCAGAATGGCTGTCGGCGCGACCGATCATCTGTCGCTCACTGGGCCTGACTGTGGACGCCAAAACCACCTTGGACGCCTTGTCTGCCGAGCTGGATGCGACTTGGTACGCAGTCGCCGCTCGCCTGCCCGACAATCCTGCGATCCAGTTGAGTGAGAATACAGAGGGCAAAACCGAGCTGTCCCTCGGAGCGCTGGAGAAGCTGGAAGAGCCCAACTCGTTGCTGCAACTGCGTGCAGCCGTGGCCGACTTGATGCCGCGTGTCGATTTGCCGGAAATCCTGTTAGAAATCGCCGCTCGTACCGGCTTCACTGAAGCCTTCACCCATGTGTCCGAACGCAATGCGCGGGCCGACAACTTGGTGACGAGTTTGTGCGCAGTGCTCTTGGGAGGAGCCTGTAACACCGGCCTGGAGCCCTTGACTCGCAACGACAACCAAGCGCTGCGCCGTGACCGGCTGTCCTGGGTGAGCCAGAACTATCTCCGTGACGATACCCTGTCGGCAGCCAATGCCATTTTGGTGGCTGCGCAGAGTCAACTGGAGCTGGCTCAGGTCTGGGGCGGCGGCGAGGTGGCCTCCGCCGATGGCATGCGTTTTGTCGTACCTGTGCGTACCGTACATGCCGGCCCTAACCCGAAGTATTTCGGTACCGGCCGGGGCGTCACCTGGTACAACCTGATCTCCGACCAGTTTTCCGGTCTTAACGCCATTACGGTGCCCGGCACCCTGCGCGACAGCCTAGTATTGCTCGCGGTTGTGCTGGAACAACAGACCGAATTGCAGCCCACACAAATCATGACCGATACCGGTGCTTACAGCGATGTGGTGTTCGGGTTATTCCGTCTGCTCGGTTATCACTTCTGCCCGCGCCTGGCTGATGTCGGCGGTACCCGCTTCTGGCGCACCCGCCCGGACGCGGATTACGGCAAGCTCAACGGACTTGCTCGCCAGTCAGTCAAGCTCGACCTGATCGCCGAGCACTGGGATGACCTGTTGCGTTTGGCTGGCTCACTCAAACTTGGCCGAGTGCCGGCGACAGGCATCATGCGCACCCTACAAACGGGAGATCGTCCGACCCGTCTGGCCCAGGCGTTGGCAGAGTTCGGACGGATCGAGAAAACCCTGCATACGTTGACCTACATTGATGATGAGTCCAAGCGCCGCGCCACCCTGACCCAACTGAATCGCGGCGAAGGCCGACACAGCCTGGCTCGCGCCGTGTTCCATGGCAAACGAGGCGAGCTTCGCCAGCGCTACCGAGAAGGCCAGGAGGATCAACTCGGTGCCCTGGGCCTGGTGGTAAATATCATTGTGCTATGGAATACCCTCTACATGACGGCTGCCGTGGAGCGGTTAAAGCAGCACGGCTACCCGGTACAGGACGAAGACCTGGCTCGTTTGTCGCCGCTGATCTTCGAGCACATCAATATGTTGGGACGGTACTCCTTCGCGGTACCAGAAGAGGTCGCCCGAGGTGAGCTACGGCCACTGCGTAATCCAGACGACGATATTTAGGTGCGCAGGTCGAACTCAGTGGGCTATGTTGTCAGATAGCTTAGATGGGATTGACCACAGCATTTCTCAATAAGTAGAAACACTGTGGCTTAGAGAGTTATCTCAGCGCAGCAGCAATACAGGCATGGTGGCTGTTCGAAGCATCGTCGTAGTCGTGCTTCCTACCAAAAACTGCCTGATGCGTGAATGCCCATAGGCACCCATGACCAGCAGATCAATGCCGTGCTCTGTCTGATAATCGTGCAGAGCCGACTCCACCTCACCTTGTCTGATTTCAGCTTGGACTAGGAAGCCAGCCGAGAGAAGCATGCTTTGTGCTTTTCCCAGTGCCTCGTGATTGCTCACCGAATCTGCACCGACCGTAACAAGATGAATGGGCAAGTCTTTGCAAAGCGAACTGGCGGCAAACATTTGGATGGTTTTGTAGGCTGTGGAGCTGCCGTCAAATGCGAGCATCACCTTTTCGGGCTTTTTATAGCTGTTGGCTGTGATCAGGATAGGCCGGTGAATTGTTCGCACTACAGCTTCTATCTGGCTGCCAAGGCTGTGCGCGTTGCGTGAGTTGTCTTCACCCACTCTTCCTATCACCAACAGTCGAATATCCTCCTGAAGGTCGCTCAGACTTTCTACCAAGTGTCCGTGGCGCTGCTTCAGCTCAGGAAACGCAGCGCCGGAAATGACCGTTCGCTCCCTGGCCTTTTCCAGCATGTGTTGGCCCTGTTCCAGAGCGAGTCTGGCGCGTTGGGCATCCAATGTAGCCAGCTCCTCCAGCAGATGCTCTCGACTGCCGAGACCAATATTTCCACTTAGGTCAGCTGCTGCTGGGTATTTCTCTTCATCCAATACGTGAAGCAAGGTAAGAGGCGCGTTGAGTCGCTGCGACGCCCATGCTGCGTAGTCGCAGACCGCCAATGAGGATTGTGAGTTATCAATACATGCCATTACGTGGGTCATTGTCGATCTCCTTAGTGGCTCATGAGCTTGTCGATGGCGCCAGGTTTGTCATGCACGCCAAAGCGGTCAACGATTGTGGCGCTGGCCTCATTTAGACCCAGCACTTCAACCTCGGCGCCCTCGCGACGGAACTTGATTACCACTTTATCCAGCGCGGCGACGGCGGTGATATCCCAGAAATGCGCCTGTGTCAGATCGATGGTGACCTTGTTGAGCGCTTCCTTGAAGTCAAAAACTTCGGTGAACTTGTCTGCCGAGCTGAAGAACACCTGGCCTACCACGCGGTAAGTCCGATGCGACTCCGTCTCTTCAAGACTGCTCTTGATATCGAGGTAATGTCCGACCTTGTTCGCAAAGAACAACGAAGCCAGCAGTACGCCGACCAACACGCCGTAAGCCAGATTATGCGTTGCCACGACCACCACAACGGTCGCGACCATGACGAGGTTGGTCGACAGTGGGTGCTCTTTCAGATTGCGCAAGGAATCCCAGCTAAAGGTGCCGATGGATACCATGATCATCACAGCAACCAATGCAGCCATCGGGATCTTGGAGAGCCATTCGCCGAGGAAAACGACCATCAGCAGCAAGAAAATGCCCGCGCACAATGTGGAGAGACGGGTACGTCCACCGGATTTCACGTTGATGATCGACTGGCCGATCATGGCGCAGCCTGCCATACCGCCGAGCATCCCGGCAGCGATGTTGGCAATGCCTTGACCCTTGCATTCACGGTTTTTGTTGCTGGTGGTATCGGTCAAATCGTCGACGATGGTCGCGGTCATCATGGACTCAAGCAGACCTACTACGGCCAAGGCGGCTGAGTACGGGAAGATGATGCGCAGAGTTTCAACGTTCAGCGGGACTTCAGGCCACAGGAAAATCGGCAGCGTGTCCGGCAGTTCGCCCATGTCACCCACAGTGCGGATATCCAGACCGAGGTAAATAGCAATGGCCGTCAGGGCCAGGATGCACACCAGCGGCGAGGGAATCAGCTTGCCGATCTTCGGTACATACGGAAACAGATAGATTATTCCGAGGCCCACTACGGTCATGGCGTAAACGTGCCAGGTCACGTTGGTCAATTCAGGTAACTGCGCCATGAAAATCAGAATCGCCAATGCATTCACAAAGCCTGTGACTACCGAGCGCGAAACAAAGCGCATCAGAGAGCCCAGTTTCAGGTATCCAGCGAGGATTTGAAGCGCCCCGCAGAGCAAGGTGGCTGCCAGCAAATACTGAAGCCCGTGATCTTTTACCAGGGTGACCATCAGCAGTGCCATCGCACCGGTAGCTGCCGAGATCATGCCGGGTCGACCGCCGACGAAGGCGATGACAGCACAGATACAGAAGGAGGCGTAGAGACCGACCTTGGGGTCGACGCCGGCAATGATAGAGAAAGCAATGGCCTCCGGGATCAGCGCGAGCGCGACCACGATCCCCGCGAGCACGTCTCCACGGACGTTGGAAAACCACGTTTGTTTGAGCGATTGCAGCATCAGAATATCCAAGGCAATGCACCACACGCACACCAGGCAGATGGCGAGCGCGTCGATACGAATTCAAGTTGTGAGGATTATTTGGCTGTGTGCCTTGGGTGTAAAAACCGGGCATACAGCAGTACGCGACCGCGAGCGAAACTAGCGGAAGCGAGATGTTGCGAGGGGGCGTAGCGCTAAGGCGGCGTAGGCTGCCAGTAGATCGTTTGGAGTACAGTCATGCTGGTGTTCCTGTAGCTCAAGAGGTATGGCTGAGCGATAAAGTATACAGTGAAGATATCGTCAAATGCGACCTGCTGCCTCGTTTGGGTCAGTTCTTCCAGCCGTGCTGATCTCCCTAGGGCAAGTCTTTCTAGATTAAACCGCGACGAACTCCGCTGTCAGGCAGTGTACACATGGTGGAGAGATCAATTCAGATCCTCCTGGGGTCGATAGAGAAATCGGAAAAAATCGTACGCTAAGCATTCGGCCTGTCAGGTTGAGGCCATAGAGATTGACGCCTTGGCGTCAGAAAATGCAGAAAGCGGCCCTAGTCTGACGCGGTGCCAGTGAACCGCCTGACGCCGAGTTGAAGCCGTAAACTCAGCAACCTTCGATCAACTCGCCGAACAGTTCCTTAACCTTTGCACGTGCCTCGACCAGCGCAACTTGGCCTTGCTCAGTGATCTCATAGACACGCCGTTCACGTCGCCCGGTGCGTTCGTGGCGTGAGGTCAAATAGCCCTTCTTTTCCAGCCCGTGCAGCATTGGGTATACCGTCCCGGCGCTCAGCTCGTAGCCGTGTCGTTGCAGTTCTTCGATGATTCCCAGTCCGAAGACGGGCTTCTCGGCTGCATGGTGAAGTATGTGCAGGCGGATCAACCCGCCGTACAGGTCTTTATCTGTCATTTTTCGTGCCTCACAGCGCGATACTCAACAGCCAACCCGCTGCACCGCTGCCGACGACAACTAGCCACGGCGGGAGCTTCCAGAACATCAGTGCGACAAGGGCGACCAGGGCCAAGACAAAGTCTTGCGGCTGAAATATGGCGCTAGTCCATACAGGGTGATAGAACGCGGCCAGCAGCAGGCCAACCACCGCCGCATTGACCCCAGCCAGCGCGGCTTGCATGCCTGTATTGCGACGCAGGCGCTCCCAAAATGGCATGGCTCCCACAACCAGCAGAAAAGAGGGTGCGAAGATAGCCAGTAGGCACACAATACCGCCGACCCAGCCAGAGGGAGCGGTGCTCATCGAAGCACCAAGGAACGCGGCGAATGTGAACAATGGGCCGGGCACCGCTTGAGCCGCCCCGTACCCCGCGAGGAAGGATTCATTACTGACCCAGCCGGAGGACACCACTTCGGCTTGCAGCAGCGGCAACACAACGTGGCCACCACCGAACACTAGTGACCCCACACGATAGAAGGCGTCCACTACCACCATCGTTGGACTTGGCAGCAATTTTGCCAAGATCGGTAGGCCAATCAGCAGGGCAAAAAATAACGATAGCCAAAGTGCGCCGGCCCGGTGACTGACCGTGATAGGTAGTGGGTCGTGCTCAACAGTATGTGCTGGCTTGAACAATAGTCGGCCTATGATGCCTGCGGCAGCAATCACACCAACCTGCCCCCACGCGGACGGTACGAGCAGGACAGCACAGGCGGCAATCGCCATTATTGTGACTCTCAGCCCATCCGTACACAGGTTGCGCGCCATGCCCCATACCGCTTGGGCGACTACGGCAACGGCCACCACTTTTAGGCCATGCAACGCGCCCGGCGAAACGGAATCCCCATAGTTGGAAATGCCCAGCGCGAACAGGATTAAAGCTACGGCCGAAGGCAGCGTAAAGCCTGTCCAAGCAGCCAGCGCCCCGCTATATCCAGCCCGTGATAGCCCCAACGCTATGCCGACCTGGCTGCTTGCTGGGCCTGGAAGAAATTGGCACAGCGCCACTAAATCAGCATAGCTGCGTTCAGACAACCAGCGCCGTCGTGTGACGAACTCGTCACGGAAATAGCCTAAGTGCACGATGGGGCCGCCGAAGGAGGTCAATCCAAGGCGTAGAAAAATAAGAAAAACCGACCATGGGCTGCGGTCATCGGTGGAGGTATTAGTCATGCGTTGGCCTACCTGATTTTCCACAGATTAATCCATAATAATCGAACTTCGATAACGAAATTCGATTTTATAGCTGCCCAAAACGACTGGAGTACCGTGCAATTCGTACTGGGTGTCGCAATGCAAGTAATCGATGTTGTGCTAGCCGCTGGTTTTGTCTGCTAGCACAGTTCATTAGCAAAACACGCTTGGCCTTAGCGTACGATTTTTTCCGTTTTCTCTATTGCCCCCCTCCTGGTCACTCCGAATGCAAATAACTGGTCAAGAATGCAGCCGGCTGGTCAATAACGGCGCCAATGGGTGGTCAAGTTGCGCAATGGTTTTATCGAGTCGGATGCCTGGGAAGAGGGCTCTGAACGGAGCTAGTCGGGCTTACGTTGGTTTTTGGTTCCATTGCTCCCCAAACCCCTGAAGGTCGATGATTTCATCAGTGACGGTGGCCATGCCCTCGATGGCCAGTGCTACCAAGGTGGCGTAACGCCGCTGCGACTCGAACTTGGCCAGGTCGGCGGGCGTCATCTGGCCGCCCTCGCGGGCGATCTTGAGCAAGCGGTTTTGGTGTACCTGCCGTTCGATGCCAGCAGGTAGGTCAAGCGCCTGCCAGGCTTTGAGGCGTTCGATGTGTTCAAGCATGTGGCGCGAGTTCGGCTTGGCGGGCGATTGGCGCAGCCACGCTAGCCACGTCATTTTGCTACCATCCTTGCGCTTGAGCAGTTCGTCCAGGCGGTGGCGATGGACAGGTATCAAGGAATCGGCCAATGCCGCATGGATGCTCCGGTTGGCACGGGTGTAGCTGTCCTGCTTCAGCAGGATTTTGGTTAATTACGTCGCGCGCCCACGTATCAGCAAGGTTTTCTAAGAAACTAGCTAGGGTTGACGGTTCAGGCAGGTTCGCGCCCCCAAGCAAGAGCCATCCCTCCAGAGTGTAGAACGTTGCTGGGCGAAGCTTGACAGCTACCGTGACTTTTTTCTTTTGGGTTTCTGGCTTGGCATTTAACATATGATTCCTAGGACGCCGATATCAGCTCGTTAGCTGCGCATCAGTTTGATCGATAATGCCTCAATTTTGACCAAAGTATGGAGGCCCGTGATGCAGAGTATGACGAAGTCAGGAGCGAAAATATTGATGTTGAGCAGTAAATTGGCAGAAAAGCACTGTCGCCAAGTTTATTTCAGTGATGACCAAGTTAGTGATGATAAGTTTTATCATCAAAACAAGAGCGAAGAGGCTCGTACTTACTGCACTTCAACACTCCGGATGTCAACTTATCTATAAACGCTCTGTATCTTAATTGGCTTATTGACTTCAGCCTTTTAAATCTATTCGGAACTCATGGATAGATGAATTGGTACAAACTGTTCAGCCCAGCCGATAACATCTTCCACCGGCATAGGTTTCGCAAAACTATAGCCCTGTGCGGAGTCGCAACCTAGCCGCATCAAAAGTTTAGCTTGCTCCACCGACTCCACGCCTTCGGCAATAACTTCTCTATTAAATGACTTAGCTAAGCCAATAATAGCTATCGTCAATAATAGACTGTTTTTGTCGACAAGTATTCCACGAATAAATGATTGATCAATCTTGATTGATTGCGTCTCGAGCTGTTTGAGATAACTCAGCGAGGAGTACCCAGTCCCAAAATCATCCAGTGAAAATGTAACGCCAAGTTTTTTGCAGTCGTTAATATTTTTAACAACAAGCGGAATATTTTCCAACATTACTGATTCGACAATCTCTATATCTAACAACTGCGGTGCGGAATTTGGAAAACGGGATAATAAATCTTTCAAGTTCTCGACAAAATCTTCTCGTTGAAAATGTAAGGCTGCAATATTCACGGCCACACCCCAAGTCTGACCAACCTCCGCCCAGCGACTGATTTGAGTTAATGCCTGCTCAATAACCCAGTTGCCAATATCTACAATCAGATTAGTTTGTTCAACAAACGGGATGAAGTTTTGCGGATAGATTATACCCTCTTGCGGATGCTGCCAGCGCAGCAAGGCTTCATAACCAGTAACTGTCCCGCTGCTCAGATTTATTTTTGGCTGGTAATGCAAGCATAACTCTTCATTACGTAAAGCTTTGCTAACAAGTACCACGGTCTCGAAAGCTGTTCTGGCTTCATTATCCAGCAGCATATTGAACAAATGAAAGCAGTTACGACCTCTCAGTTTAGCTCTATACATAGCCTGATCTGCATGACGTAGGAGCGAGTCTATATCGGCGTCATCTTTTGGGTAGAGGGTGACGCCGATACTTGCAGAAATATTAAGCTCTATACCGTCGATTGTATATGCAAGGGAAATAGACGTTAAAATCCTCTCCATCGCCATTTCTAATTCATTCGTATTCAATAAGCCCAAAAGAATTACGAACTCATCTCCACCTAACCGTGCGACAGTATCTTCACCCCGAATGTTTTTTTTCAGACGTTCGCTCACCTCTACCAACAAACGATCACCTATCGCGTGGCCGTATCGATCATTGATCAATTTAAAGCCATCGAGGTCGAGGATACACACAGCAAGCGAACTGTGATTCCTATGTGTTGCGGCGACAGACTGTTTAAACCGGTCGTTTAGCAAAGAACGATTAGGCAAACCGGTTAATACATCATGATCTGCGCGCCACTGCAATACTTCCATCAGCTTTCGCTTTTCTGTTACGTCGAAGCGGATAGAAACGTATTTACGTACGTTGGCTTTGCCATCGTAGGTGGCCACGATGGTGCTTTCTACCCAATACAGAGTACCGTCCTTACGAATATTACAAATTTCACCTTTCCAAACTTTTCCGCACGATATTGTTTTCCACAATTCCGCAAAGAACTCAGGTGGATGCAGAGATGAATTCAGGATACGATGATTTTGCCCGATCAACTCGTGCGCGCTATATCCAGAAATAGCACAGAATTGTTCGTTGACATAAGTAATGTTTCCCGCCATGTCTGTTTCTGAAAAAATAGCAGCCGCATCTACTGCCGCACGGTATCCTTGACTCATTTCTGAACCTCACTCACACCACAAGACACTATCTGTTGAAGCGCTCGACCAATGCGTGCAGCCCACGGGATGTGTTTTCAAGTTCACCGCCTCGAATCACTGCGGAGTGGGCATTGTTCGCTGTTTTCTCAACCGTCCCGGCGACATTGTTTATCTGGCGAGCAATATCCTCGGCGACATGGGCTTGTTCTTCTGCGGCCGCTGCCATTTGCTGGCTCATTCCAGTGATCCGTTCAACAGCCTCACGAATCCCTTGAAGAGCACTTTGGGCTTCAATAACTTGTCGTACGCCGTGGTCTGCCTCGCGAATACCCAATTTTGCAATATCAACAGCTTCATCTGCACCTTTTTTGAGGCTTTCGATGACGCTTTGGATTTGCTGAGTTGACACGCGGGTTTTACTGGCCAAGGCTCGAACTTCGTCGGCAACCACCGCGAAACCGCGCCCCTGCTCACCAGCTCTAGCAGCTTCAATGGCTGCGTTGAGTGCAAGTAAGTTCGTTTGATCTGCGATCGATTGAATCACCTCTGCGGCAGACATAATTTGCTGCGTTTCGCTGGCAAGGTTATCTACGGCAGTACTGATATTCGTTACTGTAGTCGCAAGAAGCTGTATCGCCTCACGGGAAGTCCCCGCGACTCTATCCCCTTGTTCAGCCAGTTCATTTGCGGTTTGCGCTTCATTGGCCGTTTGTTGCACATGTCCGGCTACTTCGTTGATTGATGCTGACATCTCTGTCATGGCAGCTGCCGTCATGTCCGTTTCAGCTCGCTGTTCCAGTAAGGCATGTTCAGTTTGGTTAGAGAGCAAGGACGAGTCAGCAGCGGCTTCGGCCACCTGGCTAGCTAGATCACCTAATCGAGTGAGGGCAGTTTTAAGGCGCGCATCCTCGCTTAGCAATATCATTTCTAATCTTGCTGAAGCGCCGTATCTGTCACTATATGTAAGAGCGCTTACCGGATCTGAAAATGCATTAGGGACACTTTGAATAATCTGGTTAATTAAGTTTCCCTCTCTCTTATACAACCACCATCCCATACCAAGAAAAAGCCCGGCTGTTACTGCTTGATCTAGCGCGCCTGGGAGTAGTGTTGATGCGCAAACCGAAAGTGTTGCCGCAATAATCGGTAAAGCCAGTTTTGCGAGGAACACTGCGCAGTGATGGTTCAGTGGGACGGCGTCTTTACCTGTTCGCAAGCGAGCATAAATCGTTTGTGCGCGCTCTATTTGTTCTCGACTTGGCTTGACTCGAACAGACTCATAACCCGTTAATGAGCCGTTTTCGATGATTGGCGTGACATAAGCGCTGACCCAATAATAGTCACCATTTTTGCAGCGATTTTTTACAATACCCATCCAGCTTTTGCCAGCCTTCAGATAACTCCACATAATCCCAAAAACAGCGGGAGGCATATCGGGATGTCGAACCAAATTATGCGGGCTGCCCACCAACTCTTCACGGGTGTAGCCACTTATGCTTGCAAATTCATCATTGCAGTAAATGATTTTCCCACTCGGATCAGTCGCTGAAATCAAACGTTCTGAAGCGGGGAATACCTGTTCAACAGATGTGACCGACCGACTGACTGACCGACCGACTGACCGACTGACCGACTTCATTAATTAAATTCTCTAGGCGCGCATGATGGCATAATAACATCATGCAGCAGGTTGCAGTCTACGCCAAAATCCCTATTGACAATTATGTTTATATATGGTTAATGCTTTTCATTCGAGGCGCTCATACCCCCCCCCCAGGACTAGCGTTGTTACCAAGCTGATCCATGACTTCCTGATCCATGACTTCATAAATCTGTTCAATCACGAGCATAAGCTTGTCAAATTCCAACAAAATCGAATTGGCCAGATCGTTGTATCCGCAGTTTTCGAGTAGAGTGGCTTGCTCCCTCATTTGATTAGCTACGCCTAGAAGCCTAGAAGCCTCGCGATTGAGAACCGCCTGACTGAAGCTATAGATCAACGTCATCACCCTCTGCAATTCCCGCATTTTTAGCTCATCCTGGATGACGGCATCGCCGTACCAAGATGCGGACGGTTCATCACTGATGACTCGAAGCTACCAGTGATATTAAGTATATCGTCCTTCAATTGTTATTCTTGAGACAGGAAATGCTGGGGATACGGTATCCGCGCCATAGGATCACCCTTCATTCATCGGCAGCCGGGTGCGGGAGTTCGCGCCCGGCCACAGTGCTTCCCAGCAGCCTGAACCACTGTGACCGATGCACTATGGCAGTGGTCGAGAGTGATTGATCTAGCCACGCTCACTCCCTATAAAGTGGAGTCGGTACTGGCCGACGATACCTACGACGACTGCCCGGCTGGTGCGCTCGACTTTGGGTTGGGATGAAGGCGAACGCGTGCCCGTGCTTAACTCGGAGGGTCGTCGTGATTCCAAGAGGTTCGGCTAAACCACTGCGCAGTGCGATCTGGCCACAGGCTAGAGGACAGGCGTTTCGACTACTATGGTTGTCCACAATATCTTAGCGTACGATTTTTTCCGAATCCTGTGGGCTCCCCGAAAAGCAGCCCTCCCCCTTAAAGGGGAAGGATTCCGGCTATGCAATGATAGCAAAAGCGGCCTCGATCGCCGGCGAGCTCAGGGGTTTTTGATAGCAAACCTCAAAAGCCAACACCGAAAAATGCAATCATTTTCAACCTGGCCAACCTGGTCCCGGGCCGTGTTTTGATAGCATTATGCGCGGCTGCGCTGAGTGTCCTCATGCTCGAAACTCTCCGGCAAACTAAGCTGGACGTTGCGAAACCCAAGGCGGTGAGCGTCCATAATGGCGGCATTCAACCGGATGTAGACCTTTACTTCAGTTTTGGCGGCAACGGTCACGGTGACAGACTCGCCGTTGACCTTATGAATTATGAGCTTCCATGACCCCTGGTCAGGGCAATACTGCTCGATAGTCGCACCGCTTAATACACCGGCACTGAAAAGCTCTTTCAACATCTTCAGACGCACGTTCTGTCCTTATTCTTTACCGCTACTGTGCGGGTTGCTACGGGCTAGCCTACGGCTCGCTTCGGGGATTACCAGAGCCACACCAAGGGCGCGGCCCTTGTCAACGCGCTGGGGTCGCCCAGGCCTCGGGTGCGCGGGGTGGTGAAGCTACCCCACACACCCAGGCGAAGACTGGGGGTCACTGCGAGCCGTCAAGGGGCCGAGTCCTCGCCCTTCGGGCTGCGGGCCGCACCAACCCCTTGACCGCTCTCCATTCGAATTACTCGGCAGCATCCGGCTTAGGCTTCGGCTCGTACTGACGCAAAACTACTTTTCCGCTAACTGAAATATTCGGCGTGATGTGCAGAGTCATCCCTTTGCCGTCAGCAGTTGGAAATGCAGCACCGACGTTTGTCCAAGAGGTTCGCGTTTCTTCACCAACTTTGTACTCGTGGGCAATCAGCGCGTCATAACGGATTTTCTTTTCAGTAGCCATGTTGTCACCTCATTTTTCATTCATTAAATGCAGCGGCGGTTATTCGCCTATGAACCGCTCGTCAACAGCGGCACAGAACGCGGTTTTATCTTCAGCGTCGTGAAGTCGGGCTAATACTGAGTTCAGAACCTGAATATCTGTAGTGTCTGGATTATCCAGTTTTCCAATTTCATCGAACTTACGCTCAATAAGATCAAGCAATGCCGCAAGCTCGATCACGTTGCCCAGCCGCATCGAATTACCCAGCTTTGCAGAGCTACCCAATTTCAATGGCGTGCCTATCCAAATTGGGCTGCTTTGTTTGAGCCAAAGGGCTTCTTCATCTGTCAGCATGTAAGCTCCTGATCGCTCTAAAATAGGTGCCAGATGCCCCGGCCAGCTCACCACTAAGCAGGTGACGCAACTGCTAGGCATAATCTGCGAGCAGTCCATTGCAAAATTCATTCGCCGTACATCTCTTTGGCTCGTTTTGAACCTTCATCCAACGCACGGTTTTTATCGTCTTCGTTTGAAGTAAAGTTCGGAGCGTCAACACAATACGTTTTCATCTTGTGTTTCTTGCGGTAGATCATCGGAGGTTGCCAGCACTTCTGATACACCTTCGGACAATCGCCCTGTGTGAAACCGGTTGTTGCACACATTGTGTAAGCACCGCGCATATCGTTCTTGTCGTTCCAGTTAAAGTCAAACTCACTGGAGTTTGCCGAAACAGAAACACACGACAGTAGCAGGCCAAAAACTGGAATAAGTTTCATTAATTCTTGGCCTCCAACTGTGCAACACCCGCCATGATTTTGCTGACGTAGTTTTCTGTTTCCGGGTATGGCGGAATACCGTTGTACTTATCAACTGCTCCTGGGCCAGCGTTGTACGCTGCTAGGGCATAATCGACACGTCCGTACTTTTCCAGCAGCATTGCAAAATATTGAGTGCCGCCTTTAATGTTTTCTTCCGGGTCGAATGGATCAACATTCAATTCAGCCGCGGTTGCAGGCATTAGCTGCATTAGTCCGCTCGCGCCCTTCTTGCTTACAATATTCGGGTCAAACTTTGATTCGGCCTGAATGATTTGTTGAACCAGCAACGGGCTTAGGTTTTGCTTCTTGGAATAAATATCAATGAGGTCTGCATACGGCTGACCATCAAGCTTTACGGGCGCGTAATTAGTGGCTTCGCTTGAAGCCTGTATTGCAAGCAGCTTAGGCGGTTGTTCTGCGGCAGGCTTGGCCTTGAATGCGTCCAACATCGCCTGCTTCTGATCGGACGACCACGCTTGAGGCCGTTCCTTTCCCCAGGCCGATTGAACAGCCGGTGCCGACTGCGTAACACCTGACTCTAAAGTCTGCACCTGGGCACGCGATTTCCCGGCCTCGGGAAACAGGTACTCGTAGAGTTCCTGTTCCTCTGGGGCAGTTGGCTCAGCCGCTTGGGCCTGGGCAAATAAGCCCAGGGCCATTGCAGCCACCGCCAAACCTTTACTTAGTCGGGGCTGGAAGTACGGCATAGTTTTTCTGCTCCGGCTCGTTATCGGCGCTTACAGGGCGTGTCAAATCGCGATAAACCACATTGCGACTGCTTAGACTGAAAAATTCACCCGATCCAGAAACTTGCGTCGTGTTACAGCCACTAACGACTGCGACGACAGCAAAAAGCAATATGAAACGCTTCATGATTTCTTCTCCGAAAAGCTAATCAACTTATGATTGCGGTCAACGACAATCCAATTGTCATTGCCAATCAATATTTGAAGCGCGTCCATAACCGGCATTGTCCGGTGAACTTTTGCAATAGCCGGTACACGGCTATTAACAATACTGATTGCATCGCTTGGGGCCGGATAAGCCACTGCAAGGCTGTAACCAGTTGGCTCTAACAAGTAACGGACGGCTTCGCCTACGGTCTGCACGTCTTCGGGGTAAACCGTTCGAACCCATACCGCCAATGGGTCCAGGGCGATTGGTTTTTCATCTTTTGCGAAGGCTAGTGCGGGCAACATCACCGCTATGAGCAACGCTTTAATCAACGTATTTAGCATAAAGATCCTTATACGGTTCGACGTACATTTCTTGTTCTGTGACAATCTGAAAGCTCTGTCCAGGACGGATGGTTTGAGTTGGAACGATGTTCAGGTATTTTTCGGCCAAAGGTGCAAACTGACTACGCGAGTTCTCGCCTACGTCACCAGCAAAACTACTTTCATCATCACCACTACCTGTGCGGCTGGATTTGGAACCAATCAAAGCGTAAGCAGCTACGCCCAGGAACTGTGGAATCAAGTGGTAGTCGGTCTGATCTTCAATTGCTCCAACTCCTTCACGATCCCCAACCGAAGCTGTGGAAAAATCAATCGAATTGCCGTTAGGCAAAACTCCCTCTTTTACAAGGAACCCTACGCGGTTAGATATCGCCTCGTTAACATTGCGAGTTCTCACCATCTTGATATTGAACTCCATCCCTTTGGGGAATATCACGTACTGGCGAGTAATATCGTAAACATCACGATTGGCTATCGCTTTAAGCGAAGTGCCGGTGTAATCGGAAATGCCTTTTTTCATCAGCGTTGTCAGAATTTCAGTTCCAGGCGGAACCTTAATTTTGCCTTCGCTATCGGCGTCGTATTTGTTCTTCTTCGGGTAGCCGACAACATTAGGCGGGGCCTTGCTCTGCTGTGGAGCTGCTGGCACGTTCAATGTAGGCATGGGTGACGCAGAATTAGCCATTGGCCGTCCTGCGGCCTCCGGCAAGCCTGCTGCACCGTTCTGCTGAAGGGACAGACGCAGCTTCTGCGCCTCGGCTATCCGGCGCTTCACTTCGGCGCGACGATCTTCCAGGCTGGCATTCTCATCCAGGGGCCGGTTCATGTGGGCAATCTGGTCCTGGATGTTTGCAGGGGTGCCCTGAGCGGCGAGCATCGGCGCTGGAGCGCCTGGAGCGCCCATACCCCCCCCTTGCCCCCCCTTCCCTACGGCGGTTAGCTTCCAGGGCTTATTAGCAGCCCCCAGCGCTCTCAGTTCCTCCTTGGCCTTCCACTGCCGAACGGCTTTAGATTCGGGTGATTCATCGGGGTTGGAATCGTTAGAAGCTTGACGTTCATCAGCTCCCCGCCGTCCCTTACGCTCAGGAGGCATTCCAATGCCAATCTTGTTGAACTGCCCGTTGATATCCCCTGCGTCGTCCTCCGTGTGCGCAACCCGGCCTGTGCGGTTTTTGGCCAACTCTTGAAATTGCGCTTGGCGATCTGCGCTAGCCGGTGGCTCCGTTGCCGTTACCGCTTCGGGCTTGGGCGGCGCTTTGCGCTCCTGCATCTTATTCCAGACATTCAGAACAACCATGCCCAGGAGAATGCAGAACACAACACCAACGGCCATACCCAAATAAGCTTGCATCTTCTTCTTATGGGTCGAAGGTTCTTCGATAATACGTGGAGTGGATTCTTGTGTCATAACCCCCCCTTAAAACTCGCCAAGAGTTTTACTGTCTTTACGCTCAATGCTCATTTCTGATTCATCCATTTTCAAATTGAAACTTGGATAGATTCCCGAAATAACATACATGCCGTAAGCATCATCGTATTTCGTGGGAACAACGGCGGTTTTACCACCTACAACTGTTTCAACGGACATTAGACCGCGATTAGGCTTATCCAGGCGGATGTAAGTAAAGCGGCCATCATCGTAAACATCTGTTACGAGGCCTTTGGCTTCAAAGCCTTTGCCCTGGTTCCAGGTGTAGCCGGTGTAAACGTGATAACGGAACCGGCGCAAGGCTTCGTAAACGGCCTTTTGTGTTTGGGCCTGCGACTCTTGTTTCTGCCGCAAAAGTTGCTGTTGCAGCATTTGTACCTGTTGGCCGGACGCCGCTGCGCCTCGCGCAATATTGGATGACTGACTATTTAGCGCATCGCGGGCTCCAGGGGTGAAGAACATCCCATCAGCGACGATCTTTACGCATACATCATTTTGGGTATCTGACGCACGATTTGCCACAACATCGTAAGAATTGCCATCTGTTGTCCAAATACGAATGATGCCGGACTTACCTTGTGCCGTATCGCTGTTAGGCTTAATCATCACTTGATTAGCCGCCCCTTCCGCGTTCCACAACTCCGAGCTGGAGACTGGCGGAATCAGATTATCAGCGGGCAGCTCAACACGAGTACCCAAGTACAACGCACTATTGATCTGAAGGACAGAATCCGGCTTCCAGTGAATGACGCGGCAACTTGCAGCTTGCGCAGACACACCCGCAGCAACGAGCAAGACACCAACCGCAGCTTTAGAAAAAATATTGTTCATGTTCAGTTAGCCTCTTCGCGCTCGTTACCGGCTGGATCGTCGATTACATCCGCCTTAATGATTTCAATCCCTACTGGATTAGCCCTGAGCCATTCCTTTGATTTCTTGCTTAATTCTTTTTTGGTGAGGAAGTGCCACTCGCCACGCCAGATTTTTTGCTTCACGCCATCTTTAATGATAATGCCGCTAGGGCTTCTTGTGATTTCAGTAAAGTAGACGTTAGATTTGAACATTTCACCCGGCACTTTATTTTTACCGAAAACGGCGGGCAAACTGTCGTAGTGATTAGGGAAGCCCCACTTGACCTCAACACGGTTAACGCTAGTGCCATTTGCCTGAATGTCTGCCGCTTTCTGCACAGCATTGAAACCACCGGCCTGAGTGCTTAGAAAGTCGTTGTACATTGGCTGAGACATAAAGACGCCAGCTACACCGTAATCCTTCTTAATCGTTTCAGGCTGGACCCCGTAGCGGGAAGAAAGATAACGCTCCAATGCACTATCCACAGACGCTTTATAAAATGTGGGTTGATCCCCAGGCGCGAAGTTCTCGACCGTTGAATTTCCATCTGCGCCCATTTTGATCCAGATAAGCTCTTTCGTATTCATTGCCGCATCGAAAGCTCTTTTGTTGCTCCAGCCCTGATAAACATCTACCAGCAACAAGCAGAGAGCAAAGAGCCACAGCTTATTGTTCACAACTAGCCACGCGGCTTTCTCGGCGGGCATTTTGCTGTTTTTGTCGGCTTGCTTCTGTTCAGTCTCATCTAAAACGACGCTCATGCTCGTTCGCTCCTTACTTCATGAATTTTCTAACTGCGAGGCTTGCCGCTGAACCCAAGCCACCGCTTAGATTGCCAAGTCCGCCCGCAAGCGCTGAAGCGAACGCGAAGGACGACAGTACAAAAAGGATCGCAACAAACAGCATTGCAGACGCATCTACCAGTAAATACATTTGGTCAATGCCAATGGTTTTGGCTGTAGGTTCACCAGCAAAACCCGCTCCGGTGTACTTAACTCCAAGCGAGCCAATTATGGATTTAACCGCAATTGCAGCCACAACCATTGTGGCTTTTAGGACGATGAGTAGAAAACCAAATCCAGTAAAAAATTTGAACCAGCCATCAAATAGGCTTCTCGTCGCCGGAAGCAGCAGACAGGGAATAAATACAAACCCGACAACTTTCCCCACCGCATAACCAAAGTCAGCCCACATAGCCGCCAGATAAGCTACAGAATCCAACAAGATGCCAGCAGCGGTCCAGGAACCAACATAAATTACAAGTTTAAAAGAATCCCATACACTTAAATCTTCAACTACAACCGCCGCGAAAACTTTGTGCATCCACTGCGACAGAAAGAAGTTATCAGTATTGCCAACGAGCTGTTCCTGGTAGCCATTAGAGATACCGACCGCAATCCCCCAAATGCCTTCAGTAAACCCGTCATACGACCCCATAATCATAAAGGTGATGAAAAACATACAAACAGCAATCAAATGTGATTCGGTTTGATTACCCTGCCAGATGAATTTACAAACCTCGATCACACCTAGAATAAATGCGAATGCCGCGAATATCATCCAGGCAAAACGCGAAACAGGATTATCAGCGCCATTCATGATCCCGGAAACAAACTCTTTTAAGTCTCCGGCGAATATTCCGCGCATTGAACCCGATAGTGCTGCATCTGCTGTTTGCATGAACATCAAGGGAGCCACAAATACGGCCAGCATGCATAAAGCCATCGCGATGACTTGGCGCTTCTGGCGGCTCATAAGGCCTACTTGGTAGACGTGAGCAACGGGCTTTGCGTCAACCAATGAATAGAGGTTCGTGGCTGGGTTATAGGTGTACTGGGCCGCTGGAGCATCCTGGATCGCCTGGGCCTGTAAGCGTCGTTGTTTGCGGTGCATGCGCAGCACCACAAGCCCGCTCAGTGAGAACACTGTGCCCAGGGCCATCAGCGCAGTTATCAGCATGGGAGACATTACTTGGCCCCGCCTTTGCCCAGCGGGCAGCGACGAACGTAGTTCAAGGTTTTAGCGCCGTCCTTGCACTCAATGAACCATGGATCGCCTTGCGTTTGGCGTGCGCCCAGGATGTTAGTTTGCAACCACCACCCTTCATTGAGAATGCTCACGCGGTCAACCGCACCGCCCTTTTTGCTCGCCTGGAAGTACGTGCCTTTCGGGGCCTTGTCGTATTCTTTTTTCAACGACAACAACTTTCCTTCAGCCTGGGCCTTACTGAAGCCTTCCTGAATTCAACACATAAGTGCAACGCTCACCCCTGTATGCACTTCGTACGGCGTCTTCCAGCCCAAGCGCTTGCGCGGGCGTAGATTGATCCTCGCTACTGTCCGATTGACGGCTTCGACGGTCAG
>Ga0207887_1000047_pt1 | contig 31099 bp, 23 predicted proteins | sample LinPmetageLP38_FD_184051 | JGI IMG/M metagenome (GOLD analysis project Ga0207887, IMG submission 184051) | Marine viral communities from the Pacific Ocean - LP-38 (SPAdes) | ecosystem: Environmental > Aquatic > Marine > Oceanic | place: Pacific Ocean | collected 2010-06-15 | reverse complement strand
CTAGTGCCAATATGGCCAGTCGCTTCTGTTTGATAGTGGTTTCAGAGCTATCGTTAGTATCTGACTGCGGTATGTGAAAATGATAAGGGCTTGGTGGCTGACGACGCATCATGATACTCAGGCAGCTGGTTAGAGACTGGACGCAATTGACCGCAGTCTTTGGATCATTGATACCAGGGGATAGTGCGCGTACAGCAATCTCTGTCATCTGACCTAAGCTATAGGCAATGTCGTTAGAGTGCGCCAATCGTTGCTCAAGTCGTAGGCAACCTGCAAGACGTTGCCAAAACAGTCCATCAGGTGCTCGCGGTATTACTGCCAGATGCGGTGTTGCTGTCCTTTGGCAATTATTCGGATGAGATGCGGGCCGCTGATAAAAGTAACCAATGACGTTTTTGTCAGTGACGTAATTACCGAGGTTGACATGCATTTGTACTACGCCACCATAATCTTGTGACAGCGCAATCAATGACTCAAGATAAATCTGCTGTAGATAACCTGAATTTGGTGAATAAATCGGCATAGCAGGCCAGTTTTGGAACTGCTCGATATCATGGTGCTCAGCATCGCGTTGATGTTGAATATCACATCGATCGTTATACCAATAGTAAATGTTTGCAATCGCATCGTTGCTGGCATTTTGGATGACGTGAGACGCTTGAATGGCATGCACCATATGCTGTACAAAATAAACTAAAAGCAGCGCACAGATAATTGCCATGATAATGGCAAAAGTCACTGCCAATTGCGGCACACCAAAAGCTACGTCAGACTTATGAATAGATTTTAGTACCAATAAGCTATAGCTAAATGTACCGATAAAAGCGCCAAGGACAAATTGGTTTGGAGTGTCAGTCAAAAAGTTACGTAGCAGTCTTGGACCAAACTGTGAGGATGCCATCGACAGGACGGCGATTGTAATCGAAAATGTCGTACCCGCCACGCCCAGTACCGCACCAGCGATGGCGGTCATGATAGCGCGCGCCGCCTCGTCATCACCAGTAAAAGCAAAGGAGATCTCTTTTACGGTTTCACGATCAAAATGCTGATCAATCGCGACTAGTAAAGGAGCAAGCAAAATACCGACGATGACACAAGCGGTTGGAATAAACCAATAAGAGCCAATCAGCCACTGCCACAAATTATTTAAGCGATCAGGCAAGTCAGTCAGCGTTTGTATTGACCACAAATTAGTGAACTGCTTAAGCCTGTTTTGACCTGCATTGATCGTACGTGTCCAGATGCTGTCTCCATCATTTTTATTCACTGTGTTGAGCCTTAGGGTTGTCTGCTTCTGTAATAATAGCGTTTTTGTGCATACGTCTGATCATATCTGTCTCAGCATGACTCTCACTAGTCCCTAGAGGTATGATGGCTTCATTGTCGTGATCGTCATATTCAATAGCGCTGTCTTTGTCGTAAGCCATAGGCTCTAGGTGTGGTGAGGCTTCAAGATTTGGACTATTACCGTTATAAGCACTCTCACCATGTCTATCTAGATTATCATGTCGTTGTACATTTTCAGTGGCGGCAGAGGTTTTTCTAAATAATTTATGGTCATCGCCATGCTTGCTAGTAGATTGTTTTCGCGGTTCGCTATTGGCAAAAATAGCATTTAGCGGTAAATGCAGTTGCTGTTTGGCATACGCTTCAGTATTCTCAAAACGTTTTACTAGCAAACTTAGCCAAGGTTTTTGACCTTCCAATTTCATCTCATCCAGCTCGTCTTTGATAGGAAGTGGGTAGGGCAAGGTACGATAAAAGTCCCATAACGTCATCCTACTCAAATCTCTTTTGAGCACGTAGTCATCATCATCTGTCATGGTAATCAGATTGCTGTCTTGTAGGTAGTTGATATAGGTATACCATTTCGGCAGCTCTTTGCGACCTAAGACATTGCGCAGTGCTTGTTCGCTAACGGCTTCACCTTTTAAGTGGTGGGTATAAACCAAATTCAACATGTCTAACAAGCTGAGTAACGGGTGACGAGGGTAGACTTCTTCTGTCTCAAAAATCGTCAAGGTATAGCTGATTTCAACGCCTAATAAAATCAAATTCCACGACAGATAAATCCATAGTAGAAAAATAGGCAAGGCAGCAAAAGCGCCGTAAATCGCTTCATAGCTAGTAAAGTTAGCCATCACTGTACCAAACAGATGCTTCATTAATTCAAAGACAATGGCCACGAACACGCCAGCGATGGCTGCATTTTTTGCTGGTACGCGCGCCTTTGGAATAAACCAGTACATACCGATAAAACCCGCCATCGTAATACCAATCGATGCCATTTGTACCCAAAAGCTCCAGTCGATACCGTAGCCAGCAATTTGACGATTAAGAAAACTCAGACTCTGTACAGTACTTGAAGCGATAAAAGCGGTGCCCAATACCAATGGTCCCAAAGTAACGATAGTCCAATAACGCAGCATGCTTTTGATGCCACCCGAGCGATCTTCTACTCGCCAGATTTGGTTAAACGCGCGCTCAATGGTGGTCAAGGTCATGATAGTCGTAAAGAACAAAATCATGGCACCGATAATGGTTAGGTTAGATGACTTTTCGGCGAAGTCATTAATGTACTCACTAACTTGCAGGCTGGATTGTGGCAATAGATTGCTATAGATGACATCATAAATCTGCGCTCTAACCGATGCGAGTGCTGGTACGGATGACAAAATCATCAGTAATACCGTTAATACAGGCACGATCGACAGCATAGTGGTGTATGTCAGTGAAGCCGCCTTTTGCTGGCAATTATCTTCAAAAAAATGCCGAGTCAAAAACCGTAAAAACTGAAACCAGCGCTGTTGTAAAAACGGGAGTTTTTGAGATAATTTTTCCATGTCGACCATTAAGCAAAAGTAAGAGTGACAATAGTGTAACAAAAATGAACGGTTATCATCTGCGGTTTAATTGTGTAAAAATGCACCACGTAGCACATCAGATACAATATAAGTCAGGTTATCAATCATGGTTATTTGCATGACAGTGAATGACTCGGGCATAATGTGCACATATTCTACAATGCCAGTTAGTCGTATATTTCGCCGCATCTTTGCTGGCCAGTATGACTGACGTTTTTATAAGGAAGCTTTGCTAATGAGTCAGACCGACCCTTATGTTTTGGTGCTTTATTATTCTAATTACGGTACGACTAAGACATTAGCATATGCTATCGCTCAAGGTATTGAAGATGCTGGCATGACCGCGCGTATCCGTACGGTACCGACAGTGGCACCTGAAACCACGTCAAGTAAGCCTGCGATACCTGATGAGGGTGATTTATATTGTACGATGGACGATCTAAAAGACTGTAGCGGTCTTGCGCTTGGTAGCCCGACGCACTTTGGTAATATGGCCGCACCCATGAAGTATTTTTGGGATAATACCGTGACTTTATGGCTGGCAGGGAACCTACAAAACAAACCAGCCTCAGTATTTACGGCGACAGGCTCTATGCATGGCGGTCAAGAAACGACGCTGTTGACGATGATGTTGCCGTTGATGCATCACGGTATGGTCATCGTAGGTGTGCCCTATGCAGAGCCAGCACTGAACCGTACGCATCGCGGTGGCACGCCTTATGGTGCCAGCCATGTCAGCGGTGCATCGCATGATCAGCCAATATCTGCTGACGAGCGAGATTTGGGTATTGCGCAGGGTCGCCGTTTAGCGATTACTGCGGCTGCATTAGCACAGGCTAATTGGAACCGATAAGTAACTTTTATAAACCTGCTGTCTATAAGCGTCTGAGTCTCAGAGTCTATGACTGAATGTTTATAACCACCTGATTATAAGCAAGTGGTTATAACAAAAAGCTACTTATTAATGTTAAGCAGTATATTATTCATTTAGGAAATCAAAATATCTAATGGCCACAACCCGCTCTAATACAAAGCCTCTTAAAACGGTTAAGCCTATCGCACCTATTGCACAGCGCTTAAAGGTTACGTGGTTAATTTGGCTCGTTTATAGACTACTCGGATTGCCTATCTTTATTAGTATCTTTAATCCTAGTAGCCCTGATATTGTTGGCGGTATTGCTTGGCAGGCATTATGGCTAGTGCCCGCATTGATTCTGACGCCATGGATATTGCGTGGTCGTTCACCTTATGCATTATTAATTAGCAGTATGTTTACCTTAGTATATTTGGGTGCAAGTGGCGTGGTGCTGTTTACTCGTATATATGGCAGTAGCTGGGCGGAAATCGCTGTGTACTTAATGGACTTCTTACTATTGCTTGCCATCAATGTTTGGCTATTTATTCTGCTTAAACGTTTGCCTTCGATGAATAACGTTGTGAAGAAACCTCGTCAATAATTGAAGTTATCTGAAGCCTAATAAATTATATCCATTAATCTAAAGCTATAAAAAAGCGGTACTCCATCTGGGGCGCCGCTTTTTTGTTTATAACGTTAAAAATAAGTAGATTAGTTAATCTTAGTTAATTCTAAATCCATTTTCTTACCATCGTTAATTTGACTAACTTTAACTGGCATATAGTCCAAGCTTGGGGCTAACCAAAAGCTGGTAGAGCGGCTATCGTCATCGTGGACGCGGTCAACACGTACCGTATCAAAGGTACCTGCTGGTACGGTAATTTTAGTGCTGCCTGATTTTTTAAATGGCGTCTTCTCGATTTTGTCTTTTTTCGCCATGTAGTAGTTACCAGAGAATTTACCGTTTAATAAATCCTGACGAATCTGTACCTCAAGGCTCAAGTCATCAAAGGCTTGTTGCGACATGTTCATTGTCGTCGACTTGCCCTTATAGTTACTGGTGACTTTTTTGCTGCTTGGGTTAAAGTCTAGTTTATGCGTGCGACCCATGCCGAGCAGTTTGTAAGTGGTGCTCGCCTGCGTGGGACTGACATTGTTGCCATTAAGCGTAAAAGTGCTGTTTTGCGAGGCGCTAGCCACACCAGCGACGCGAGCCTTAACGTTATATTTCCACGTATTACCAGATTTGCTTAGCGTACGAGTTGCTGTGCCTTTGTATTTGTCCTCAACGGTAAAACTATAATCGGCAATTGATGGTTGGACGGTTTTTGCGCTAGCTAGGGTAGGTGCGGTCATACTCAAAGCTCCAACGGTAGAGATACTGATGCCTGTCACTAAGGCAGATAAAAATTTAGATGGACTGCGTTTTGCGTTATTAGCATTATTAATATTGTCGCTTGATGACTTTTTGTGCATTGATGAAAAACTCATAGATACCCCTTCATTAATTTATTGCCGATATAGCAATTTTTTTCGTTCGTTCTTATTATGTTTACCAGACCTATAATGGTCATACGCTATTATATTTTCAAGCGTGGTGTCATACCGCTTCGTGTAGAGCTTGTAGCAAATGTTTCTATAGTTAATTTAGCATTGGTCAAAATATAAATTCAGCTCGCTAATATTTCTAAATATTCCTACTTCTTGTTCCTTATTTGAATAGCATATCGACTCTGTTAAACGTAAAGCATCGGTATGAGATGTTGATTGATCAATTTTTGCAAAATAATCTTGTAAATTTTTGGGCTTTACACTTGAACCGAACTCACCTTGCCCCCACTTTTTGTTACAAGCTCAAGGCTTATCTATAAAGCATTGTTTTTGGCAGTGTTCCCTATAGATACTGGTATTGAGACCATTAATTCAAATAAACCCTTAATTTTATTAACCAACTTTTGGAGTCATATCGATGAACATTCGTCCTTTACATGACCGTATTGTCGTCCGCCGCATAGAAGAAGAAACAAAGACTGCTGGTGGTATCTTGCTTCCTGGTTCAGCACAAGAGAAACCTTCACAAGGTGAAGTGCTTGCAGTTGGTAATGGTCAAGTTCGTGATAACGGTGAAACTCGTGCGTTAGATGTAAAAGCTGGCGACAAAGTTTTGTTCGGTCAATATGCCGGTCAAACCGTAAAGGTTGACGGTGAAGAACTATTGATTATGAAAGAGTCTGATGTATTGGGTGTGCTAGAAGGCTAGTCCTTTTGAGTATTATTTTATACTCAGCACATTTTGATAGCAGTTTCTGATAATCGCTTTTGATAAGCAACTATCAAATCAATCAATTGTATTCTCATACTTATAATAGTGGAGTAATTTAACATGGCAAAAGACGTAAAATTCGGCATTGATGCCCGTAAACAAATGATGGACGGCGTAAACGTTCTAGCAAACGCAGTACGTGTAACATTAGGCCCTAAAGGTCGTAACGTTGTTATCGACAAATCATTTGGTGCACCTACCATCACTAAAGATGGTGTTTCAGTTGCTAAAGAAATCGAGCTAGAAAACAAATTTGAAAACATGGGTGCACAGCTGGTACGTGAAGTGGCTAGTCGCACTAACGATGTCGCTGGTGATGGTACAACCACTGCCACTGTATTGGCTCAGTCAATCCTACAAGAAGGCATGAAGTCAGTTGCTGCTGGCATGAACCCAATGGATCTTAAGCGCGGTATCGACAAAGCGGTACGTGAAGCGGTTAAAGAAATCCATAAACTATCAACGCCAGCTGACGATCACAAAGCAATCGCTCAAGTTGGTTCTATCTCTGCAAACTCAGACACCAAAATCGGTGAGCTGATCTCGCAAGCGATGGAAAAAGTAGGCAAGCAAGGCGTTATCACTGTTGAAGAAGGTTCAAGCTTCGAAGATACCCTAGAAGTTGTAGAAGGTATGCAGTTTGACCGTGGTTATATCAGCCCATACTTTGCCAACAAGCAAGACAGCCTAACTGCTGAATTCGAAAACCCATATATCTTGCTCGTTGACAAAAAAATCAGCAACATCCGTGAAATCGTGCCATTACTTGAGCAAGTAATGCAGCAGAGCAAGCCGTTGCTAATCATTGCTGAAGATGTAGAAAACGAAGCATTAGCAACACTAGTTGTAAATAACATGCGTGGCGGCTTGAAAACTTGTGCTGTTAAAGCACCTGGTTTCGGCGATCGTCGTAAAGCAATGCTAGAAGACATCGCAACGCTAACTGGCGGTACTGTAATCTCTGAAGAGATTGGCCTAAGCTTAGAGACTGCTACTCTAGAGCAGCTTGGTACTGCTAAGAAAGTGACTGTCGGTAAAGAAAACACCGTTATCGTTGATGGCGCTGGCAACAAAGCTGACATCGAAAACCGTGTTGAGTCTATCAACCGTCAAATCGAAGAGTCTACGTCTGACTATGATAAAGAAAAGCTACAAGAGCGTGTTGCTAAACTAGCAGGCGGCGTAGCAGTGATCAAAGTCGGCGCAGCAACTGAAACTGAAATGAAAGAGAAAAAAGACCGTGTTGACGATGCGCTACATGCAACTCGTGCAGCGGTTGAAGAAGGCGTTGTACCTGGCGGCGGTGTTGCCTTAGTTCGTGCGATGAATGCATTGTCTGAACTACGCGGTGATAACGACGATCAGAACGCTGGTATGAACATCCTACGTCGCGCGATGGAAGCACCACTACGTCAAATCGTAACCAACGCTGGCGAAGAAGCTTCAGTTGTGGTCAATGAAGTGAAGAGTGGCAGTGGTAACTACGGTTACAACGCAGCGACTGGCGAATATGGCGATATGCTAGAGATGGGTATCCTTGATCCAGCTAAAGTTGCTCGTTCAGCACTAGAAAACGCTGCATCTGTTGCAGGCTTAATGCTAACGACTGAAGTTATGATTACTGACTTACCGCAAGGTGATGATGGTATGGCTGCTATGGGCGGCGGTGCTGGAATGGGCGGTATGGGTGGAATGGGCGGCATGATGTAATATATGCCTCGACTAAATTTGTACGACGTTGTTAACCTCGCTCGATGTACTATCAGTACAATCTTCACTTGGTTGCCTAGTCGTACGGCTTTAGTCAACTCATAAAGCGTTTTTCACTAGAGTTGTAAGTATTTTTGTGAAAACGTTTGACTATTAAAAGCTCTGTTATCGAAAGATAGCAGGGCTTTTTTATGCTCGATAATAAAGTTATGTAATCATTCAAATTAACCAGCTATTTATAATTATCTTAATGCACTTAACGTAAGGCAAGGTCGTGCTCGACGTTGCTCATTAGTATAAAAGAGTCTCAAACAAAAATAGGTAAAGTTGTCTTATTGATTGCCTTTCTCACCGATAAATGAGTGTGTATATCTTTTACGCAAGCAAGCTTGTGTAGCTTACGGGTGAACCGCTCATAACCATCGAGATTGGGGCTCACCACTTCTAACAAATAATCGTAAGAACCCGACACCACATGTCCATTAATCACCTCGTCCATATTGGACAGGGCACGCTCGAAGGCTGCGATAGATTCTTCTTGGTGGCTGTTGAGGCTGACCTCCACAAAGAAACTCATCGCAATACCCGCTTTGGCTTTGTTTACGTTTGCTTGATAATTCTCTATATAGCCTTCATCTTCCAAACGCTTTAGGCGTCGCGCGCAAGGAGAAGGCGATAGCCCTATACGTTCGGACAGTTCGGCTGTAGATAAGCGCGCTTCTTTTTGGAGCACTTCCAAGATATGGCGGTCGATTTTATCCATAATTTACCTTTTGGCTTTTTAAGCCAATAATTTTGATTTAGTTAGCATTATCCACCAAATATTTGCAAAATTGCAATGAATAAAGAGAGGTAAAAGCGCGTATTTTAATCGATAATTGGTCTTTGTATACCAGCATAAGACACGACTATGAATACGATATTCCACCCCTCATCACGCAAAAATCCTTTGTTTGTAATGTCGCCACTAACCAAGGGCTATGTGGCGATGAGCGTTGTATTATTAATTTGGTCAGGATTTGCGTTGACTGTGCGAGCGGTTGGGGCGTCGTCGCTCAGTATTGCGGATGTCATGCTCATTCGCTTTAGTGTACCGCTGGTCTTATTGACTCCTTGGGTACTCTCTAGTTGGCATGAAGTCAAAAACATAAAACTGCCAGATATCATGTTCGTTTTACTTGGTGGCGTGCCTTTTCTTTTATTAGCCGCTTTTGGTGCAAGTACGGTACCAGCAGCTTACGTTGGTACTATTTTGACAGGGACGCCAGTCTTCTTTGCCGCAATATTGTCTTTTATTTTTTATCGTCAACGAATATCATTAAGAAAATTTGCCGCATTAATCCTTATTCTCTTTGGCATAGCTACTATGATTGGTGGGCGTGCACAGTCAACACCTAATAGTCTTCTGTATGGTGTAGGGTTACTGTTGATGGCAAGCCTGATTTGGGCAGGTTATACCTTAGGGTTAAAAAGCACCAAACTGAGTCCAATAGCGATCGCTATCATGCTCTCTTATACCTCGTTTTTTCTGACATTAGTGATGGTTCTGTCTGGTATTGTAGAGACCAATATAGGTTCTGTATCTTTTGATGAAGCGCTTCCGTTTATCCTAGTACAAGGACTTGGTGTAGGGGTGGTATCAACCATTGCGTTTTCTTATGCAGTAAAACAATTGGGCTCCATTCGTACCTTATTACTTGGCTCTTTGTCCCCAGGATTGACCGCTATACTAGCCGCGCTGATACTTAATGAGTCTCTATCAGTCATTATGATATGCGGCATCGTACTCAGCACCATTGGCGTCATCTTGTCCAATCGAGCGCAATAAATTAATTAAGGAAGTATCATGATGTTAGATAATATGCCTGTTATCAATGGTGATCCACTGTGGGCATTGTTAGGTAGGTTTCGCGCTGACCAACGTAAACATAAAATAGATCTATTGGTTGGTGTCTATCGAGACGAGTATGGCAATACACCTGTGATGAAAACCGTGCAAGATGCAGAAATACATCTTGCTCATGAAGCGCATTCAAAGGCTTATGGTATGTTATCGGGTAACGCTAGTTTTAACCAGCAAATGGCAAAGTTTGTACTGGGTGACAGTCCAAGTCTAAAAAACCAATGCACGATTCAGACCGTTGGGGCATCAGGGGCGCTACGACTCATTGCTGACTTTATCGCCACGCTCTCTCCAGATTCAACCGTTTGGATCAGCGACCCTGGCTATATCAATCATCGTCCGCTGATGGAAGGTGCTGGATTAAAAGTTGATACGTATCCATGGCAAAGTAAAAATGGTCAGTTAGACATTGATACGTGTTTTGCCGCGCTAGAAAAAGCAAAAGAAGGAGACGTGCTGTTATTACATGCGTGCTGCCATAATCCTACTGGTATAGATCCTTCTTTAGAGCAGTGGCAACTTTTTTCTGATAGGTGTAAACAGAAAAATATTACCCCATTTATTGATATGGCGTATCAAGGTTTTGGAGATGATCCTGATACCGATGCTGCAGGGCTTCGTCTAATCATTGAAGACGCTGACTTTGCATTTATCGCCGCTAGCTGTTCAAAAAATATGGGTCTATATAATGAGCGGACGGGTATTGCCACGGTGATAACGACCAATCATGAGCGCCATGCAGATATACAGACACTTTTAGAAACCATCACACGTGCCAACTACTCCATGCCGCCCAATCACGGTGCTGCAGTGGCTTCTTATTTACTAGACAAACCAGATGCTTGGCTAGTCGAGCTGGCAAGCTACCGCGATAGGGTAGATGCTATTCGCCAAGCGTTAGGCAAAGCCTTAAAAGATAGGGGTGCACCTGCAGAGTTTTTGGACATTTCGTACCAAAAAGGCATGTTTTCTCTATTACCGCTAACAGAAAATCAAATGCTCATACTGCAAGATGAGTTCGCGATTTACGGCATGCCAAATGGCAGAATCAATATTGCCGGTTTGAAAATGACGGAAATCCCTCAACTGGCGGACGCTATCATGTCGATTATTTCACGTTAGAGAATAATTTCTATCGTTCAGTACAATATTTTATCCATTAATCGCCACAGCAAGAAGGACACGACTATTTATACTTTATATTGGGATAAGGGTGGTGCCAATATGGCTACCCATGCTGTCTTTGAGGAGCTAGGCGTTTCTTATGAAATGATAGAAATAGACCTGTCTAAGAACATGCAAAAATCAGCTGAGTATCTAGCCATTAATCCAAATGGCAAAGTACCTACGTTGGTGCATCAGGGACAGGTTATTTATGAGTCTGCGGCAATTTTAATGTATGTGTTAGATCAGCACCCAGAGTCTGGGCTAGCACCTAACACAGGATGCTCTAAGCGCGGTGTCTATTACCAGTATTTGTTTTGGATGTCTTCTACACTACAAGAAGCCGCTAATCACTGGGCACATCCCGAGCAGTACATTAGCGGTGAGCACAATTTGCAGCAAGTGAAAAATAAAGCGAATGATGTACTAATCTACTGCTGGGATATTATTGAAAAGGGATTGGCGAGTCATGGTCCATGGTTATTAGGCGATAAATTAAGTGGGGCTGATTTTCATTTATTTATGATCGCTCACTGGAGTCAGCGATATGCGAGTCGAGCACAGGATTGGACACACCTAAATGCACACTATCAAGCCATGCTGAACCGCGCCTCGATACAGAAAATGATGGCACAAGAAGGATTGTTGTAATCTGTTCATATGTTCAACTAAAAGATATTGGATGACTGGGCTAGAAGCACTGAATGCAATGCTTTTAGTGACTTCTAGGGATTGTAGTAAATATAGTTTTTATATCAAGCTACTGGCTTGATCCGTCTCTTTTAAACGTCCACGTCTTGTCATCAGAGGCTGCTTTGCAATAATATCTTGCCAAATTAAACTTTTTTAGCTGCTCAACATTTCACTCGATATTGACCATTTTCTTACCTTTCTCGATAAATCGCTTTTCGCTAAAAGTATGATTTTGTCATAAAACCTATTTGACTACTAAAAGCTCTTTATCGAAAGATAGCAGGGCTTTTTTGTGTTTAATTTTAACGCTGCGCTTTGTTTAACGTTTGTCAATATATATGCTATTATATGAATATATAATGGAATGATAACTCACTTAAAAGGAGCTTGGACACGTGTTGCGGGACAGAATTTGCAAAATATCGTGTGCCATTGAATGTGATAACGATGAAAAAAATTAGGCTTGGAATCTTTGTAGAAGATGAAACATTAGAATGGCACAAGTTTATGCCATTAAAATCTCTAGTAGATGAAGGTATGGTTGAGGTTTGTATTGCTATCCAACGAAGTGCAGAACACCAAGCTAATCCCTCTCATATATCTAAAGTTATACCGTCTATCAATCAAAAGTTATTTTCTATTCTTTCTCGAGCTAAAAAGACTACCAAGCGTTATTCTATTCATGATTTAGTCTCTAATGGCAAAATGCCTGTCATTACATCAATACCAAGACAGAATAAATCCACTGATGAAATTGAAGACTCAGTGATTAAGAGACTGCAGGCAACAGATTTAGATTACCTGCTGAGTATGGATTTCCAAACCTTAATAGGGAAAGCGCTAGGTGTTACGAAGCATGGCATTCTCTTACTTCATTATGGTGATGAAAGGATACAGCGAGGTGAGCCTGCGTTGTATTGGCAGTTTGCTGAACAATGGGAGAACAGCGTCGTGACACTGCAACTATTGAGTAATGACCATGATGTACACAAAGTGGTAGGTAGAGGTTATGGCACTTTGTTTTACTGGGACTATAATTTGACTGAGGACAAGTTAAAAGGGGTTGCAGCATCAGTACTGTATTGGTACTTCCGTAAAAATGAAATTGGCGTCGAAAGTGGGAATTTTATTAATTTAATTAACGATCACACACTTTATAAAACGCCTCCACAGTTAACAGCAGTACGACATTTGCAGAATTTTCTCAAAAACTACATGATAAAAAGGTTTTATAAAAGTCTTTATCTAAACAATTGGAGTATTTTTATTGGTTCTATGGATCAGCCGATACAAACATACATGGAGATACTGCCTGAAAAGGGATGTTTTTGGGCCGATCCTTTTTATATTGAACACGACTCAAGACGTTACATATTTTTTGAAAGCTTGAGCTACAAAAAGAATATTGGTCGAATAGAGTGGATAGAACTGAATGAAAGCCATCAAGTTATTAGTTCAGGACAAGCTGATTTGGGTATTAGCACGCACTTAAGCTTTCCCAATGTATTCGAGTATGAAAACGCTATCTATATGATTCCAGAGGCTGCAGAAACCAATTGTATTAACTTATTAAAAGCGACAGACTTTCCGCGTAAGTGGGAAAAAGTTCATGAGTTAGTTTCAGGCGTTCAGGCAGTAGATAGCGCTGTGATTGAGCATAATGGATCATGGTATCTTTTTACAACTCACGGTTCAATTTCAGCATTTACTATGGATTTAGAGTTGTATATTTATACGTCTGACAAGCTGCAAGCAGATAATTGGACCATTCATCCCTCGGCGCCTCTAAAAATTGACGTGCGTGGATCGCGATTAGCAGGCGCATTATTCCGAAAAAACGGTCAGCTCTTTCGTACTGCCCAGGATGGTACTCTTAGATATGGGCGTAGGGTGGCTTTATACCTAGTAGAAGAGTTGACACCGATCTCTTATAAAGAAACCTTTGTACGTTATATCGAACCGAATTGGGAGGCTGACATTGATCGTCTCCATACCTATAATGTTTATAATGAAACAGTGGTACTTGATGTTTCAAGGGATAAGTTGCGCTTTAGAGTATAGGCACTAAAACATTTAGTGGTTGGAGAATAAAAAAACCATCATAAGTTTCGGCTTATGATGGGTTTTTATAATTTTGACTCGTATTATATCAAGCTACTGATCCGCCGTATTTCGTCTAAACGTCCAAGTCTTATCATCAGACGCGTCTTCACAATAGTAATATCCTGCCAAGTCAAACTGCTTTAGCTGCTCAGCATTGGTCAGCTTACTATCAGCAGCATATTTCACCATTAGTCCACGGGCTTTTTTGGCATAAAAGCTAATCACTTTATATTGACCATTTTTCTCGTCTTCAAATCGTGGCGTAATGATGTCTGCCTTCAGTGCTTTTTTCTTTACCGATTTAAAGTATTCATTAGAAGCTAAATTCACTAATACCTTGTCATCGCTGTCAGCCATACGCGCATTGATAATGTTAGTCACTTCCTCACCCCAAAACTCATAAAGATTGTCACCGCGCTCATTTTTCAGCTTGGTACCCATCTCTAAACGATATGGCTGGATCAGATCTAGTGGCTTTAGTACTCCATACAGTCCAGACAAAATACCTAAGTGCTCATTGACATAAGTAGCGGTATCTTTGTCCATATGATACATATCAAGTCCAGTATAGACATCACCATCGAATAAATAGCCTGCAGGCTTGGCGGCATTATCAGAGGCATCGTTAGTAAACGGCTGCTCTTCACTCCAATGCCATTGTTGATTGCGCGTGGCATTAAGCTGAGCCAAATCGTCAGATATGCTCATCAGCTCTTGTAGGTCAACAGGCTCTTTTGACTTCAGTACTTTCATCAATTCTTGTGAGCGCTTGATTAGCTCGGGCTGGCTATAGTAGTTGCCTAAATTCAATGGTATAGCGTCTGTTTCGTTCAGGGATTTGGCAGGGGAAAGCAAAAAATACATAGTTATTCCTTATTATAATGAATCGATGACGGGTTTTTTCGAGTGTCAAGTATTCTTATTATACGGTATGCATGGGTGGAACTTGACTTCACCTTGCTTATTTTATGTTTATTGACGTTATATTTTTAATAAAAAAACAGATTTAGGGTTAGAGAATAAATGGAGGTAGGCCTGTATCTATAAGGGCTAAGCGTTTTTCGGAAAAATAAAAGGCTTTAATATACCAACAAAAAGTATGCCAATGGTGTAAATACCTAAATTTTTATTTTACTTGTGGGTCATCATTAGACAATGAAACTTGACGAACGATATCTCTATAATAAAAAGGCATGATGGTAAAGTAGCTATCATTTATTAAATTGATAACCTTTGGTCGCTGTAATGGATTAATCATGATCAAAGGGTTTTGTCCCCTGTGCTTTTTAGATGTGCGTTGAGGGTATTAAAGGTAGTCGTGAGACGTAAATATAGTCATTGGACGTAAGTAAGGAGACGGTATGAAAATCGGTGTAATCAGTGCAGATATCACGAGCGAGAGCCGTGTAGCCATAACCCCAGACGCAGTCAAAAAATTGCGTAAACTTGGGTTTGAAGTCGTCATTCAGTCAGGTGCAGGCCAAGCAGCATACTATGCTGATGAGTTGTATCAGGCTGCGGGTGCCGACATTGCCAGTAGTCGTACCGAGGTGATTACCCAGTCTAAGATTATTACCACCGTCAATGACCTACCAGCGGAAGCCACTGAAAGCTTATCATCTGGTCAGATCGTCATTGGCATGCTTGACCCGTATCGCAACACTCAGCTTGACACTTATGCAGCCAAAGGCGCGACAGTCTTTGCGATGGAATTATTGCCTCGTACACTGTCACGCGCACAGAATATGGACGTATTGTCGTCACAAGCCAACCTTGCTGGTTATAAAGCCGTATTGCTCGCGGCCAATGAGTATTCACGTCCTTTCCCAATGTTTATGACTTCAGCAGGTACGGTTAAGCCAGCTAAGGTCGTTATCCTAGGTGTTGGTGTTGCAGGTCTACAAGCGATTGCGACAGCCAAGCGTTTGGGTGCAGTGGTAGAAGCCAGTGACTTACGTCCGACCGCTCGCGAGCAAGTGGAATCACTCGGTGGTAAATGGCTTGATGTGCCGATGAGTGCAGAGGAGGCTGAAACAGCTAAGTCTACCGGTGGTTATGCATGGACGCCATCAGAGCAATATGTCAAAGATCAAGCAGCTGTCGTAGATAAAGCGCTCAGTAATGCTGACATCATTATTACCACGGCGCAGATTCCTGGTCGTAACGCACCGCGTTTGGTACATGGCGCAACGCTTGCCAAAATGAAGGCAGGTTCTGTACTGATCGATATGGCGGCTGGTACCGGTGGTAATGTCGAAGGCAGCGTGCCTAACGAAACCATCACCACAGACAACGGCGTACGTATCGTTGGTGCCGCCAATATCCCATCTATGCTCGCCGCACAGTCGTCAGATTTGTATGCCAATAACCTTGTTAACTTTATTACGACATTGATTGCACCTACTGGCGATGATGCATCGGCTAGCTTGGCACTTAACTTAGACATGGAAGACGAGATTCAGGGCGCACTGGCAGTGACACATGACAGTCAGGTACGACTGGCCAAACGCTAGTTTGAACAGTCTATTACCACATATTTCGTCACTACACATTTGCCAGTAATGAATAAATTTTTAGGAGGATTAGATGATTGCCACTATTTTAGCTGCAGCGCCAGCCGGTGCGGCCATGAGTAGCACACCATTTGTAGCGATTTTCACTGTATTTGTGCTCGCTATTTTTGTCGGATACTACGTGGTTTGGGGCGTTACGCCTGCATTACATACGCCATTGATGGCGGTAACCAATGCCTTATCAAGTATCGTCATCGTGGGTGCGATGCTACAGACCGTCACGATTGATGGTTCAATGTTTACACCGACCAGTTTGCTTGGTGCCTTTGCGGTATTTTTAGCCAGTATCAATATTTTCGGTGGCTTTGCTGTGACTGAGCGTATGCTTGCGATGTTTAAACCGAAAGTAAAAAAAGCACCAGTAGCAACCACTGATGCCGGAGGTGACGCATGAACGATTTCTCAGCAATGATTGCGGCAAATGCAGATTGGTTCTATCTGGTCGGCGCTATCCTCTTTGTTTTAACTTTGCGTGGTTTGTCTAGCCCAAAGACCGCGATTCGTGGTAACCGTTTTGGCATGGCAGCGATGGCGATTGCCGTCGTGACAACCTTCTTTTTAGCAGAAGGCCCTGTGCTTTGGTTGATCATCGGTGCGATGGTGTTAGGTGCCCTTGTTGGTATGTGGAAAGCGAAAACAGTCGCAATGACCCAGATGCCAGAAACGGTTGCTTTAATGCATTCATTCGTCGGTTTAGCAGCGGTTGCAATTGCACTTGCAACGGTATTACACACTGAACAGCAGCATGGTGCCGTTGCTCGCATAGAGCTATTTATCGGTTGCTTCATCGGTGCGATCACGTTCTCAGCCTCGGTTTTTGCCTTTGGTAAATTAGCAGCGAAAAGCTGGGCAAAAACATTGGTTGGTGGCTGGGTAAAACCGGTCCAAGCGCTACTATTCATTGCGATGATTGGGTTCGGTGGGGTGTATTTCGTCACTGACTCATTACCAGCATTTTATGCGATGGCAGTGATTGCGGTTATCTTTGGTTGGATGTGGATTGCGCCAATCGGCGGCGGTGATATGCCAGTAGTTGTATCACTACTGAACTCATTCTCAGGTTGGGCAGCAGCAGGTATTGGTTTTACGCTTGGCAACTCGATGCTGATTATCGCAGGTTCGCTAGTGGGTTCATCAGGTGCGATCTTATCTTACATCATGTGTAAAGCCATGAACCGCTCACTACTTAATGTCTTGTTTGGTGGTATGGGTACGTCAGCTGTTGCCGCAGGCGGCGATGATGGTGCACCGAAGAACTACAAAGCGGGCTCAGCAGAAGACGCAGGATTTCTCATGTCTAATGCTAGTAGCGTGGTCATCGTACCAGGTTATGGTATGGCACAAGGCCGTGCACAGAATGCAGTAAAAGAGCTATATGAGCTATTAAAAGAAGAAGGTGTGAATGTTCGTTTTGCCATTCATCCAGTTGCTGGTCGTATGCCAGGTCATATGAACGTCCTATTGGCTGAAGCTGATGTACCTTATGATGATATTTTAGAAATGGACGAGATTAACTCAGATTTCGCAAGTACAGATGTGGTCTTGGTTATCGGTGCAAATGACGTCGTGAATCCATCTGCGAAAGATGATCCTACTTCTCCAATCTTCGGTATGCCGATTCTAGAAGTCAGCAAAGCCCAGACGGTTATGGTTATCAAGCGTTCAATGAGTACCGGTTATGCAGGTTTGGATAACAGCTTGTTCTACATGGACAAAACGATGATGATCTTTGGCGATGCTAAGAAAATGGTAGAAGAGATGGTACGTACTATCAATGGCGGCGGTCATTAATCTCTAAGCTATGTTTTTAACCATGATTATTTACAGATAAGTTTTAGATAAAGAAAGTCACTGAGGTGGCTTTTTTTGCGTTAAAGTGGGCGACATTTATAAGCCGACTATGGACTGAGGTTATTTCCAATTATGGTCAGTTTTTAATGATCACAATATTAACTGCGCTTTATGTACTCAGTATACGATTTGCGCTTGATTAATCTTTTAGCCCATGTGAGCTGCTTCAACGATAGACAATCACCAATTATAAATACGATGAAATAAGAGAAAGATTTATGAACATGTTACTGCGTTTTTTTATTATGGTTAGCTTACTTAAGCAACAGCTCAAGCATCAATCGACGAGTGAGACTATCAGTCTAGAGACATTGACTGCACCGACCGTCCGTCATTATCGAATTTTGCCCCACGATATGGGATTTCGCGATCATTTACCCAATTATCGTTATTTATCATTTATTGAGCTAAACGTGACACGCTGGGTAAAGGCGTGCTGTCACGAGAAAGGCATTAAGTCGCTCAATTGGGTGATTGCCATGCAGGAGATGATTTATCTGAAGCAAATTAAATTTTTGGATAAAATGACGCTTAGCAGTGCAGTCGCAGGATGGGATCATAAATACGTGTATTTTGAGCATCGGTTTTTTGTCAAAAATCAGCTGATGGGCGTTGGTATGACCAAGTTTGTTTTTACAGATAGTAAAGGTATGCGCACACCAGAAGTATTAGATATGATGGGCGAGCAGTTGACGGATACCATTAACACATGGAATGAGCACCAAGTCGCGGTAAAATCGATTAAATCAGCCTAAGCCACATCGCAAAACAGTATTGAAACCCAGTATTGAAAAACAGCATCGTAAAATAACTTGGCTATAATCATTTGCTGAATTTTGGTAGGATAGAGCCCATCAAGTCGTCAGTATTAGGACGATGGCATTACTTTTAAGACGATGATTCTCAAAACGACTAAAAATAAGGTACCGTTATGACCCCACAAAAATTAAAATGGACAGACAGCTTAGATATCGCGATTGAGCTTTATGAAAAATTTCCAGAAACAGATCCGCAGTACATTCGCTTTACTGATTTGCATCGCTGGGTAACTGAGCTTGAAGGCTTTGATGATGATCCACAAAAATCAAATGAAGGCATCTTAGAAGCCATTCAAATGAATTGGATTGATGAAGCAGATTAATCGATTCGGTCTGCCAGCATTGCTACAAACAGAAAACTAAATAAACAGATAGAAAAGGCCGCATCATGACATCACAAATTAAAGAGCTACCAGAAGCGATAGCTTGTCGTGGTATCAGTGTTCGTACCACTAATAACGCTGAGATAAGCCATGACACTGCCAAGCTTGGTAGATTATGGCAGAAGTTTTATCAAAATCACGCGGGTGAACTCCCTGAAGGTGAAGACATTTATGGTGTCTATCACAACTACGAAAGCGATGATCTGGCAGGGGCGTTTGACGTTGTGGCCAGTTGGAAAGTAGCCAGTGAGCAAGATGCTCAGTCAGAAAGCAACAATGTGGCCAATGCTAGTAATGTAGTGACGGTTGATATTCCTGCAGGAAAGTACTTGGTATTTTCTGAAGAAGGTTACATGCCTAATACTGTGATGAATGCATGGGAAAGTGCTTGGGAATATTTCAATGCGCCCGATTGCGAGCATACCCGTACTTTTAACGTAGACTTTGAGCATTATATCGGTGGTAACTTAGAATACGGTCAAGTTGATGTTTATATTGGGATTGAGTAGAATTTTTATACCAGTGAAATATTGAAACCTTAGTAATATTAAATCTTAGCTATTAATTTGGAGTAATAATGAGCCAATTAGATCCAAACTCTAAGGATAGATTAGTTAGTGTTGCTAAAGCAGTAGCAGGTACAATTCCGTATGTAGGAACTCTAATTTCAGAAATTCTTGATAACGTCGTGCCAAACCTGAGGTTTGAACGTATAGTAGTGTTTCTTCAAGAACTTGACTCTAAAGTATCTCAAGTTGATGAAAAGCTTGAGTGTTTTAAAGTAAACTTAGCTAGTGAAGAAGGGGTAGACTTACTAGAAGAAGGCATGCTACAAGCATCTCGTTCAATAAGTCGTGAACGTAAAGAAAGACTTGCGTCTATACTTGAAAAATCTTTAAGTAGAGAAAATCTAAAGTACGAAGAATCAAGAAAAATACTTAATATTTTTAGAGAACTAACTGATCCTGAAATAATATGGTTGATATATTACTCTCTTGAACCAAGATTGGGTAAAGGTCCACACTCTGATTGGGTTGAAAAGCATCCAGATGTTCTGAAGCCAATATCTAAAACTATTACTGGATTGAACGAAGAGTTAGAGAATGAGCAACTAGAAAAAGCTGCTTTACAAGATAGTTATAAAGAGACATTATTACGCTTTGGACTAGTTGAAACTAGCAAACGCACTACTCATATGACAACTCTAGGTAAAATGGTTGTAGAGTATATTAAAGGTTAGAGCTATCTTTTATTATATTTATTAATAATAAAAAAGCGCCATTCATATAGAGTGGCGCTTTTTTAATGTGTAGAGATTGAGCTTATTTCAGTAGTAAGTTTTTCAAAATTCCTTCATAAATCTGTGCCAGTTTGCCTAAGTCATCGACTTCTACTTTTTCATCCACTTGGTGAATCGTTGCATTACGCACACCCAGTTCGACCACTTGGGCACCAGTTGGGGCGATAAAGCGTCCATCGGAGGTACCACCAGAAGTCGATAGGGTGGTATCGACATCGGTCACTTTTTTGATGGCATTTTGACAGGCCGAAACCAGTTTTCCTTCAGGGGTCAAAAACGGCTGACCAGATAACTTCCAATGAATATCGTAGCTCGCTTTACTGTTGGCAAAGTGCTTATCAAAGATAGCATGCGTTTTTGCCTTTAGTTCATCTTCAGTCGTTTCAGTTGAGAAACGGAAGTTAAAAACCACGTTTAGCGTTTCAGGAATGACATTGGTTGCGCCAGTGCCGCCATTGATGTTTGATATTTGCAATGACGTGGCTGGGAAGTAGTCATTGCCGTTGTCCCATGCGGTAGACGTCAGTTCAGCAAGGGCGGACATCGCTGCATGAATCGGATTAGATGCTAGATGTGGATAGGCGACATGGCCTTGTTTACCTGTAACGGTAAGCTCTGCGCCTAGCGAGCCACGACGACCATTTTTGATGATATCGCCTAACGTATCGGTACTTGATGGCTCACCAACGAGACAATAAGTGATTTTTTCTTGGCGAGTTTCCAAGGTCTCGATTACTTTGACCGTACCATTTATTGACGGGCCTTCTTCATCTGAAGTGATTAAAAAAGCAATTGAGCCATTGTGCTCAGGGTGATTGGCGACGAAACGTTCGGCTGCAACAGTAAAAGCTGCAATACCCGTTTTCATATCGGCGGCACCGCGTGCCCATAAATACCCATCAGCGATAGTTGGAGTAAACGGAGGGTAGGTCCAGTTTTTCTCATCACCTGTTGGTACGACATCAGTATGACCAGCAAAGCAAATCACTGGATCGCTAGTACCGCGGCGTGCCCACAAGTTTTTGACTTCGGCATGTTCACCGCTTTGTTTTCTATCACCAAAATACATAAATTCGCAATCAAAGCCTGCTTGTTCTAACCGTGCTGACAACATATCTTGGCAACCATCGTCATCGGGCGTCACTGAAGGGCGCTCTAACAGTGCAATACTTAAATCTAAGGTTTCTTGCTGATGAGTTGTGTGTTGAGATGCGCTTGATTGGTTATGAGAGTCAGACATGGATAAGCCTTTTGTATAATAAATTAAAATGGTAAATATAAATAAAGAGTAGAGGATAAATGCTAAATGGCTACTTCGACAAAGGGTACAAGACCGTCACGGCGCATCCAAGTAGCGATAGAGTAGCGTTGGCGATGCGCAGTTTGTACTTGATGACGTAAATCGCTATCAAAAATGATTAGTCTATTGGCAACTGGCATCACTTCATGGTGCGTGCCATGCTTATCAACGACTTCTAGTGCGCCGCCGTCAGTTGTTTCCCAATCATCATTGAGATAAAACACTGCTGAGATAACCCGTTCATCACGTCCAGCAGGGTTGTCACTGTGCCATTGATAGCCAAAGCCAGTCGGATAACACGCATAATGCGCTTCACTATGGCGAATACCAGCAAACAAACTACGATTGAATAGCAAGGCCAAAGCATTGATGCTTTGTAGATAGTAATAACCTGCAAAAAAGTCTTCGGTAATCCAGCGTATTCTATCACCGCGAATATCACTGATGCGAACACCAGCGGTCAGCTCTGCATCACGATAGTCAATAAAACCGCTTTCTGCTTGTAGTGCTAATAAAGCAGTACTATTGAATACATCATCAATGATTAGCCAGCCGTCATTAACAAAGGTATCGAGCTGTTTATCCGTCAGCTTATCTTCCCAGTCCACCGTAAAGTCAGACATTTGCAATACGTGCTGAGTAGGAATTTCTTGGCTATCACTATGAGTATCTGGCAGCAGTAATGGTGGATTATCCTGACCTATCGGATGATCAACGACCAACGCTGTCTTGTTAAGGTTGCTAATAATCTGCGTCATTTCATCTCATTATTATCAATCAGCTGTCAATATACCGTCATTCAATGCGTTTTTATTGAAAGCACTTACTAAAACCACATTATCTTTTACTCTGCCTATGCTACCATAGATGCAATTTTTCTTATTTAAACTTTTGAGATTATGAACTATAAACACGCCTACCACGCTGGTAACTTTGCTGATGTGGTTAAACACATTTTATTGGTACAACTGCTTAATCAACTGGGGCAGAAAAACAAACCGTTTTATGTGCTTGACGCTTATGGCGGTCGTGGACTGTATTCACTAAGCAGTGAAGAAGCGCGCAAAACAGGTGAGGCCAAAGGCGGTATTCAAGCTTTTCTAAAAGCAGATACCGAAAAGGCCCCAGCTGCTGTCAAAGATTATATGGAAGGCATCAAGCAAGCCAAATTCACTTACGACAATAAAGTCTATCCTGGTTCGCCATGGTGGGTGGCCCATCACGTCGAAAAAACCGCAGCTAAAAATCCTGATGCTGGCGTGCGTGCTGAGGCTTTTGAAGCCAAAGCGACTGAATACGATGCGTTAAACTATCAGCTACATAAGTTGCCAATTGGTATCCAGCATCGTGATGCTTTTGAAGGTATCACCGCTGTTATTCCACCAAAAGAAAAGCGCGGTTTGATTTTCCTTGATCCCCCTTATGAGCAAGAGCACAAAGATTTTACGCGCCTGATCGATTTATTAGTCGCAGCTTATAACAAATGGCCACAAGGAACTTATGCGCTTTGGTTCCCAATCAAAAACATCGAAGCCGTAGAGCTCTTCTACAAAAAGCTCAAACGTACTGAAATGAGACGTCAGTTGGTTTGTGAGCTAAACATTTATCCTAATGATGTTGCAGTTGGCCTGAACGGTACAGGTCTACTGGTTATCAATCCGCCATGGCAGTTTGATAACCATGCACGTGAGATATTACGTTTCTTACAGCCAGTACTAAAAGTAGAAGACGCGCCAAACTTGACGCCTGATAGTGCGACCAATGTGCGCTGGCTCGTCGGCGAATAGCAATAACGGCCAATAAGGATATTAAGATGACGACTCAGCCACCTATCGGCCAGCCGAATAATGCACCTGTGAATAATTCGTCCTTAAATGACGGCTCGTTGCAAGATAATGCAGCGACTCAGCCACCGTTTATTGATGAGCACGAATTTAATATTCGCCTAGCGGATAACGACAGCTATGATGGTTTGACATTTGAGGTAATTGAAGCTGAAGTAGCCGAAGGTAAGCGAGTAGTTAGTCGCGGTGTTTATTTGGCACCCAATCTGATCACAACCTTGTCGCTACTGTCAGGCTTTTACTCTATTTTGGCGAGTACGCAAGGCGAGTTCTATAAGGCAGCTTTGGCTATCTTTTTATCCGCTATTCTTGATGGCGCAGATGGACGTGTCGCACGTATGCTTAATGCGCAAAGTCCATTTGGTGAGCAATATGACTCTTTAGCAGATATGCTAGCGTTTGGTGTTGCCCCTGCTATTTTGATTTATAGCTTTGCTTTAGAGCCTTTGGGTCGTATCGGCATTGGCTGTGCGTTTGTCTTTACCGCTTGTGCTGCTTTTCGCCTTGCACGTTTTAACGTTCAGGTTGGTATTGTAGATAAAAAGTACTTTGTTGGTTTGGCCAGTCCACTGGCTGCTATATTGGTGACGTCCGCTGTGATGGTTGCAGTCGATCATAACGAGTGGATTGGTAAATACGATACAGCCGTCATGCTATTGTTTGCAGCTTGGGTCGTGACTTGCGGTCTACTGATGGTCAGCAATGTCAAATACTATAGCTTTAAAGAATTTGATAAAAAGAAAGTGCCTTTTGTAGTGCTTATCATTGGGGTGCTAGTCATGAGCATCGTGCTCTATGATATTCCTGTTGGTATCTTAGCGATCGGTATTATTTATGCGTTATCAGGTATCGTGACTACGATTAAAACGAAAGTGAAAAGCTAGATACTGTATTTAGATTTTATATAAGGGAACTTACCGTCAGGTAAGTTCCTTTTTTTACGCACTCTATATACTGCTGAAGTACACCAGCCCATATAAAAAAGCTAAATCTATAGATATAAAAGACAGTATTTAAAGTTTGATAGCGATAACAATAGGTTAGGTAAATAGAGTATCGCTGATAGAAAATAACTGAGATTATTTATAGAGTTTCCTTGTTTTCTATCTAAAACTCCGTATAATGCCACCCAGTCGAAAGGGAAGTGGATTGCTAATTTGGACGATGTAAATTGTTTAAATTAAATAGCAAATACTTCTTGACTAAATAAATATAGCGTCTATAATACGCACCTCATCAAGACGAGCTGGAAGTAGCTAGTGTGTGATTACACATTAACAACCCAGTTAACTTGTTGAAACAAATTAAAAAAAAGAAGTTGACAGACTATTAAAACATGATATGATGGTCAGCTCGCTAAATAGGATAAGCCACATTGGCTGACTTATTTAGTTTGAAATACTAGCACTGGACGACAGTGTCAGACATTATTTAAAAGCATAACTAAAGAACAACTTGTGTGGATTTTTGCTGATTCAGAATGCTAAAAAATAAAGTTGACTATCTTTTCTTTTCGGGAAGATTATTAACTATAAAAATTATCATTTAAGACAGCAGAAAAACTCAAAGTTAATTCATTACGAACATAATTTTTAGCGATTTTGCCAGATTAGATGAGCCAAGTTTAGAAGCTTCTTTAAAGAGCTTCATAGCAAGATTAAACTGAAGAGTTTGATCATGGCTCAGATTGAACGCTGGCGGCAGGCTTAACACATGCAAGTCGAGCGGAAACGATGGTAGCTTGCTACCAGGCGTCGAGCGGCGGACGGGTGAGTAATACTTAGGAATCTACCTAGTAGTGGGGGATAGCACGGGGAAACTCGTATTAATACCGCATACGACCTACGGGAGAAAGGGGGCAGTTTACTGCTCTCGCTATTAGATGAGCCTAAGTCGGATTAGCTAGATGGTGGGGTAAAGGCCTACCATGGCGACGATCTGTAGCTGGTCTGAGAGGATGATCAGCCACACCGGGACTGAGACACGGCCCGGACTCCTACGGGAGGCAGCAGTGGGGAATATTGGACAATGGGGGAAACCCTGATCCAGCCATGCCGCGTGTGTGAAGAAGGCCTTTTGGTTGTAAAGCACTTTAAGCAGTGAAGAAGACTCTTCGGTTAATACCCGGAGACGATGACATTAGCTGCAGAATAAGCACCGGCTAACTCTGTGCCAGCAGCCGCGGTAATACAGAGGGTGCAAGCGTTAATCGGAATTACTGGGCGTAAAGCGAGCGTAGGTGGCTTGATAAGTCAGATGTGAAATCCCCGGGCTTAACCTGGGAACTGCATCTGAAACTGTTAGGCTAGAGTAGGTGAGAGGGAAGTAGAATTTCAGGTGTAGCGGTGAAATGCGTAGAGATCTGAAGGAATACCGATGGCGAAGGCAGCTTCCTGGCATCATACTGACACTGAGGCTCGAAAGCGTGGGTAGCAAACAGGATTAGATACCCTGGTAGTCCACGCCGTAAACGATGTCTACTAGTCGTTGGGTCCCTTGAGGACTTAGTGACGCAGCTAACGCAATAAGTAGACCGCCTGGGGAGTACGGCCGCAAGGTTAAAACTCAAATGAATTGACGGGGGCCCGCACAAGCGGTGGAGCATGTGGTTTAATTCGATGCAACGCGAAGAACCTTACCTGGTCTTGACATATCTAGAATCCTGCAGAGATGCGGGAGTGCCTTCGGGAATTAGAATACAGGTGCTGCATGGCTGTCGTCAGCTCGTGTCGTGAGATGTTGGGTTAAGTCCCGCAACGAGCGCAACCCTTGTCCTTAGTTACCAGCGGGTTAAGCCGGGAACTCTAAGGATACTGCCAGTGACAAACTGGAGGAAGGCGGGGACGACGTCAAGTCATCATGGCCCTTACGACCAGGGCTACACACGTGCTACAATGGTAGGTACAGAGGGCAGCTACACAGCGATGTGATGCGAATCTCAAAAAGCCTATCGTAGTCCAGATTGGAGTCTGCAACTCGACTCCATGAAGTAGGAATCGCTAGTAATCGCGGATCAGAATGCCGCGGTGAATACGTTCCCGGGCCTTGTACACACCGCCCGTCACACCATGGGAGTTGATTGCACCAGAAGTGGATAGCTTAACCTTCGGGGAGGCGTTCACCACGGTGTGGTTGATGACTGGGGTGAAGTCGTAACAAGGTAGCCGTAGGGGAACCTGCGGCTGGATCACCTCCTTATAGACGCATTCGGTCAGCAAGAATTCACAACAAGTTGTTCTTTAGTTTAAGCTTACGTTTTTAACAAACGTATTAGGGTCTGTAGCTCAGCTGGTTAGAGCACCGTGTTGATAACGCGGGGGTCGGTGGTTCAAGTCCACCTAGACCCACCATTTTACAATGGGGCCATAGCTCAGTTGGTAGAGCGCCTGCCTTGCACGCAGGAGGTCAACGGTTCGACTCCGTTTGGCTCCACCACTACTAAGACGGTTAAGTAAGCTTTAGATGCTAATAAATAAATAGGTATTAAATAGAAATAAGTGATTGTGATTGATTACTTCTTTCTGTTTTATACAGAATCTGTGACTCGACGAGAGCATAGAGACTATTTAAAAACATAGATATGAGTCTGGGTTAAGAAGAGCGTGTTCACGCGCACTTCTTAACCTTAATAACTCACCTCTTAACGACATCAGTTGTTATCCCAGGGGTGAGTTATTAAAAAAAGTAAAGAGAACTGAATCAAGCGTATAAACATAGGTGATATCGTTATCATAATTAGATTGTATGACACTTAGAAGTCGAAAGACTACTTGGGGTTGTATGGTCAAGTAATGAAGCGCACATGGTGGATGCCTTGGCAGTCAGAGGCGATGAAAGACGTGACAGCCTGCGATAAGCTTCGGGGAGGCGGCAATATCCTGTGATCCGGAGATTTCTGAATGGGGAAACCCACTTACCATAAGGTAGGTATCCTAATTTATTAGGAAGCGAACGAGGGGAAGTGAAACATCTCAGTACCCTTAGGAATAGACATCAATTGAGATTCCCCTAGTAGCGGCGAGCGAACGGGGAGAAGCCGATTAATTCTAATGTAGAAGAACAGCGTGGGAAAGCTGACCGTAGTAGGTGATAGTCCTGTATTCGAAACATTAGAGTTAACATATTAAGTAGAGCGGGGCACGAGAAATCCTGTTTGAAGATGGGGGGACCATCCTCCAAGGCTAAATACTCCTGACTGACCGATAGTGAACCAGTACCGTGAGGGAAAGGCGAAAAGAACCCCTGTGAGGGGAGTGAAATAGAACCTGAAACCGTGTGCGTACAAGCAGTGGGAGCCCACTTGTTGGGTGACCGCGTACCTTTTGTATAATGGGTCAGCGACTTATATTCTGTAGCAAGGTTAACCGTTTAGGGGAGCCGTAGGGAAACCGAGTCTTAATAGGGCGTTTAGTTGCAGGGTATAGACCCGAAACCGAGTGATCTATCCATGAGCAGGTTGAAAGTGCCGTAACAGGCACCGGAGGACCGAACCCACTGTCGTTGAAAAGCCAGGGGATGACTTGTGGATAGGGGTGAAAGGCTAATCAAACTCGGTGATAGCTGGTTCTCCCCGAAAGCTATTTAGGTAGCGCCTCGGACGAACACCATTGGGGGTAGAGCACTGTTTCGGCTAGGGGGTCATACCGACTTACCAAACCGATGCAAACTCCGAATACCGATGAGTGATATCCGGGAGACACACGGTGGGTGCTAACGTCCATCGTGGAGAGGGAAACAACCCAGACCGCCAGCTAAGGCCCCAAATTCCTAGTTAAGTGGGAAACGAGGTGGGAAGGCATAGACAGCTAGGAGGTTGGCTTAGAAGCAGCCATCCTTTAAAGAAAGCGTAATAGCTCACTAGTCGAGTCGGCCCGCGCGGAAGATGTAACGGGGCTCAAACTAGGAGCCGAAGCTGCGGATTTGAATTTGTTTTCAAGTGGTAGGGGAGCGTTGTGTAAGCCTGTGAAGGTGTGTTGTAAAGCATGCTGGAGGTATCACAAGAGCGAATGCTGACGTGAGTAACGATAATGCGAGTGAAAAGCTCGCACGCCGGAAGATCAAGGGTTCCAGTCCAACGTTAATCGGGGCTGGGTGAGTCGACCCCTAAGGCGAGGCCGAAAGGCGTAGTCGATGGGAAATCGGTTAATATTCCGATACTTGTTTATAATGCGATGGAGGGACGGAGAAGGTTATGTCAGCCTGGCGTTGGTTGTCCAGGTGAAAGGATGTAGGTTTATAGCTTAGGTAAATCCGGGCTATTCTATACCGAGATCTGATAGCAAGCTGTACTTGTACAGCGAAGTGGCAAATACCATGCTTCCAGGAAAAGCTTCTAAGCAATAGTTATAAACGAATCGTACCCTAAACCGACACAGGTGATCAGGTAGAGAATACCAAGGCGCTTGAGAGAACTCTGCTGAAGGAACTAGGCAAAATGGTACCGTAACTTCGGGAGAAGGTACGCTGTTGATGGTGATAGGACTTGCTCCTTGAGCTGTTGGCAGTCGCAGATACCAGGCTGCTGCAACTGTTTATTAAAAACACAGCACTCTGCAAACACGAAAGTGGACGTATAGGGTGTGATGTCTGCCCGGTGCTGGAAGGTTAATTGATGGGGTTAGCGTAAGCGAAGCTCTTGATCGAAGCCCCAGTAAACGGCGGCCGTAACTATAACGGTCCTAAGGTAGCGAAATTCCTTGTCGGGTAAGTTCCGACCTGCACGAATGACATAATGATGGCAGCGCTGTCTCCAGCAGAGACTCAGTGAAATCGAAATCGCAGTGAAGATGCTGTGTACCCGCGGCTAGACGGAAAGACCCCGTGAACCTTTACTACAGCTTTACATTGAACTTTGACCTGACTTGTGCAGGATAGGTGGGAGGCTTTGAAGCCGAGACGCTAGTCTTGGTGGAGCCAATCTTGAAATACCACCCTGGTCATGTTGGGGTTCTAACTCAGGTATAACAATACCGAGGACAATGTATGGTGGGTAGTTTGACTGGGGCGGTCTCCTCCTAAAGAGTAACGGAGGAGTACGAAGGTGCGCTCAGACCGGTCGGAAATCGGTCGTAGAGTATAAAGGCAAAAGCGCGCTTAACTGCGAGACCCACAAGTCGAGCAGGTACGAAAGTAGGTCTTAGTGATCCGGTGGTTCTGTATGGAAGGGCCATCGCTCAACGGATAAAAGGTACTCTGGGGATAACAGGCTGATACCGCCCAAGAGTTCATATCGACGGCGGTGTTTGGCACCTCGATGTCGGCTCATCTCATCCTAGGGCTGAAGCAGGTCCTAAGGGTATGGCTGTTCGCCATTTAAAGAGGTACGCGAGCTGGGTTTAGAACGTCGTGAGACAGTTCGGTCCCTATCTACCGTGGGCGTTGGAAATTTGAGAGGATCTGCTCCTAGTACGAGAGGACCAGAGTGGACGAACCTCTGGTGTTCGGGTTGTCACGCCAGTGGCATTGCCCGGTAGCTACGTTCGGATGGGATAACCGCTGAAAGCATCTAAGCGGGAAGCCCACCTCAAGATTAGATTTCCCTAAAGAGCCGTTCAAGACTAGGACGTTGATAGGCAGGGTGTGGAAGCGCAGCGATGCGTGTAGCTAACCTGTACTAATTGCTCGTTTGGCTTGACCATACAACACCCAAGTGGTTTGTATACAAGTCTAATTAATCTATCTTGTATAGCTCAGGCTATAGAATAAAGAAAGAACATTTCGATATCACCTTTAACCTTGATTCAGTTAGGTTACAAGTTGATCGACAACAAGCTCAAACTTGAAGTCAACAATAAAAACAACAGACTCATATCTAACCCCCTTTGCTGACGACAATAGCGCGATGGCCCCACCTGATCCCTTCCCGAACTCAGAAGTGAAACATCGTAGCGCCAATGGTAGTGTGGTTCGCCCATGTGAGAGTAGGTCATCGTCAGCTCTCTATTCTGAAATATCCCCCGACAAGCTAATGTCGGGGGTTTTTCTTTGTCAGCAGTTTGGTGACGGTGCTAGGTGCTGGATGCTTCGATCAACAGCCAATAATCTCATACAGTAAAATAATCATAAAAAAAGCTCAATTAACCTTGACCCAGTCTCAAACAAGCGTATAATGCCACCCAGTCGAAAGGGAAGTGGCTTACTGATTTGAACGATATAAATTGTTTGGATTAAATAGAAAATACTTCTTGACTAAATAAATATAGCGTCTATAATACGCACCTCATCAAGACGAGCTGGAAGTAGCTAGTGTGTAGATTACACATTAATAACCCAGTTAACTTGTTGAAACAAATTAAAAAAAGAAGTTGACAGACTATTAAAACATGATATGATGGTCAGCTCGCTAAATAGGATAAGCCACATTGGCTGACTTATTTAGTTTGAAATACTAGCACTGGACGACAGTGTCAGACAT
>Ga0207887_1000046_pt1 | contig 31143 bp, 26 predicted proteins | sample LinPmetageLP38_FD_184051 | JGI IMG/M metagenome (GOLD analysis project Ga0207887, IMG submission 184051) | Marine viral communities from the Pacific Ocean - LP-38 (SPAdes) | ecosystem: Environmental > Aquatic > Marine > Oceanic | place: Pacific Ocean | collected 2010-06-15 | reverse complement strand
TATGACAGACCATCCGTGGTCAGCCAGTCACTTTTTCAAAAGACGACAAAGTAACCAAAAAGTCTCTTGCTCCAACAAACTTTCTAATCCGCTAACCGCAGCGCCTTTTTTGTCATACCGGCTTGAGGAAACATCCCTGTAAAGCGCACGCCTTGTCCAGATGTCCCTATCCGGCCATCTGACAAGTCGCTGCATTTATCGGGAAAGTTTGAGTCGCCAACTAATTCGCTGCGCTCACTAAAATATAAGCTTCGCTTACTTATGGCCTCCGGCCACAGAACATACGCTTCGCGTACGGCATCCATGCCTACTTTCAAACCTCATCCATGAGGCTCGAGTAACTCTTTCTTCAACAGCTAAGAAAGAGTCACCAGAAAGAAGCCGCCTCCAGCAAGTCTATATTCCCTGTGCGTCTTGACTATCACTGGCCGTGAAAACTCTAATTGGATGTTGTTTACTCTTAGTTCTTAACACCTCCCTGATGATCGGCTCCCAGCCACGCCATCCATGGCGAGCCGTTCAATTGGATGCTACTCCGTAGCTAAAGAAACCAATTTCACCCATGCAATTAATCCAGCGTTAGCCTTCGATGCTCGGGGAGACTTGAGTCGGAAATAACACATGCGCTACGCTCACCAGCATCCATGCTGGGTATGACAGACCATCCGTGGTCAGCCAGTCACTTTTTCAAAAGACGACAAAGTAACCAAAAAGTCTCTTGCTCCAACAAACTTTCTAATCCGCCAACCGCCGCGTCTTTATTGTCATACCGGCGTGAGGAAACATCCCTGTAAAGCGCACGCCTTGTCCAGATGTCCCTATCTGGCCATCTGACAAGTCGCTGCTGTTATCGGGAAAGTTTGAGTCGCCAACTAATTCGCTGCGCTCACTAAAATATAAGCTTCGCTTACTTATGGCCTGCGGCCACTACTGCATGCACTTCGCTTACCAGCATCCATGCTGGGTATGACAGACCATCCGTGGTCAGCCAGTCACTTTTTCAAAAGACGACAAAGTAACCAAAAAATCTCTTGCTCCAACAAACTTTCTAATCCGCTAACCGCCGCGCCTTTTTTGTCATACCGGCGTGAGGAAACATCCCTGTAAAGCGCACGCCTTGTCCAGATGTCCCTATCTGGCCATCTGACAAGTCGCTGCTGTTATCGGGAAAGTTTGAGTCGCCAACTAATTCGCGGCGCTCACTAAAATATAAGCTTCGCTTACTTATGGCCTCCGGCCACAGAACATACGCTTCGCGTACGGCATCCGTGCCTACTTTCAAACCTCATCCATGAGGCCCGAGTAACTCTTTCTTCAACAGCTAAGAAAGAGTCACCAGAAAGAAGCCGCCTCCGACCAATTTTTGCTCTCATATTTTAACTCGACTTCGGAGCCAGAACGGCGAAAGGTAACATCCATGTAAAGCGCTTCGCCTTCTCCAGACATCCCTGTCTGGACCACTGGCAAGCCGACTTAAAATATGGAAAATTGGAGTCGGTAGAAAGTCAAAAGCAGCGACTACGTCGCCTAAATATGTACTTCGTACATTTATGAACTGTGTTCACTAAAACATGCGCTACGCTTATCCATGGCCGGCGGCCACTGCTGCATGCTTTAGGTGTACGCAGTACTTAAAGTGGCTGGAAAGCCATACATAAACGTAGCGAATAGAATATAAAATTTAAGTGCCCGATGGGCATAAACAAACAGGGAAGTTAACAAAAGGGAGGAAATGGTGCCGACTACCGGAGTCGAACTGGTGACCTACTGATTACAAGTCAGTTGCTCTACCAACTGAGCTAAGTCGGCACACTAGATTCCCGCTCTAGGCAGCGATGTGCTAGAGCGAGGCGACATTCTAGTGATTCCACTTTTGTTGTCAACCAAAAGTTATTATTTTAACTGTAAAAGTCGTTCTGCTTCGCCGTTTAGTGTAGGGAAATAGCTTTTGGGTAGCCATTTTTGCAGTTTCTGCATTGCTTCGCCTAGTTCAGCGTAATCATTCCCAGTAATATTAATATGCCCCATTTTACGTTTGGCGCGTGGGGTTTTCATATAACCGTGTAAATGGGTTCTGGGCACGCTAAGCATGTCTTTTGGCGGTAAATCACAGCCGATGACGTTGAGCATAACACTTGGCGCGATGACTTGAGTTGAACCTAAGGGTAACTCACAAATTGCCCGTAAGTGGTTTTCAAACTGACAGATATCGGCGCCTTGCATGCTCCAATGCCCAGAGTTGTGTACGCGGGGGGCTATTTCGTTGACCAACAAAGTGTCACCCATTTGGAAGAACTCTACTGCCAATACGCCAACGTAATTCAGCTCGTTAACCAGAGCGGTAAAAACTTGCTCGGCTTGGGCTGCGAGCGCTGGTGTTATTGCTGGCGCCGGAGCAACGCAAGTGTGTAGTTGGCCTTGATGATGTAGGTTTTCAACCAAAGGATACAAAGCTACTTGACCGTTTTTAGCCCGTGCGCCAACGAGCGACACTTCTCGCTCAAAGCTAAGCATTTTTTCAACGACTAGCGGCACTTTCTTTAAATCAAGCTCAGCTAATGCTTGTTGGATGTCCGGCAGTTGTTCTTTGCTTGATAAACGCCACTGACCGTAACCATCGTATCCGTCGCGGCTAGCCTTGATGATAAGCTTTTCGCCGAGCTGCTCAACGGCTTGTGGAAGCTTAGTTGCATCGTCCACTATCATGTAGGGGCAATTAGCGATATCGAGCTTGTCGAGTAAAGCTTTTTCTTTGACTCTATCTGCACCAGCGGCGATAGCTTCAACGCTCGGCATCAGCTTACCGCTGCGATTCACTTGTTCAAGTAGAGGCTCAGGAATGTGCTCAAACTCAACAGAAATTGCATCGGCGGCTTCGATAGCGGTTTCAAGGTGAATATCCATCACCTTTTTGTCTATCGGGTTTACCACTTTATGGTTGCTCACATCCACTGCGCGCACTTCGATCCCCAGTGGCGCGCCAGACAATGCCATCATTCTGGCCAGTTGGCCTGAACCTAAAATCAGTACGTTCATTCTGGCAATTCCAGTGCAGGTTGAGCTAACACGTCTGCGGTTTGCTTTTGTCTGAATTGAATAATAGCGTCGCGCACGGCTTCGTCATGTAAAGCCACCACTTGCGCGGCAAGTAAGCCAGCATTGGCTGCGCCTGCTTCACCTATGGCGAGTGTTCCTACTGCAACGCCTTTGGGCATTTGTACAATCGAATACAAAGAGTCAACACCGCTAAGTTGGCTAGAGCGCACAGGCACACCAAACACAGGTAGATGAGTGTGTGCGGCAATCATGCCAGGTAAATGCGCAGCGCCGCCCGCGCCACCAATAATAACTTGATAGCCTTTGTCGGCTGCGGTTTCTGAAAACTCTGTTAACAAGGCAGGGGTGCGATGAGCAGACACCACTTGTGCGTGATAACTTACGCCTAAGGCATCTAACATTTTTGCCGCTTGGGCCATGGTGGGCCAATCAGACTTTGAACCCATAACAATCGCAACTTGAGGCATTTTCACTCCCACTTAACTTCGGTTTTATTTGGTTGCAGCGGACTTGAATAATCAGATGAAATCTCATACTGATAGACAAGATATTGCTGACCAGAAAATTTCGGAAACGGATTGTAGCTCAATTCAAACGGCGAGTCCCGCTTGAACGTAAATTGAGCAGCAACCTGTCGGTTTTTAGTGTTTTTTCAGCCGATATAGCACCGGAAAAACAAAAATCCGCTGCGGGCGAACCAGCAGCGGATTTTCAATATATTTATCTAACGGTTAGGTTAGCTTTTTTGTTTACGCATCGCAGTGAAAAATTCGTCATTGGTTTTGGTCATTGCCAATTTACCAATTAAGAATTCAATTGCGTCAATCTCTGACATTTCATGCACAATCTTACGCAAGATCCACATCTTTTGTAATTCATCTTGGGTGGTCAGCAATTCTTCACGACGGGTACCTGAGCGGTTGTAATCAATCGCTGGGAAGACACGTTTTTCAGCAATTTTGCGATTAAGGTGTAATTCCATGTTACCTGTACCTTTAAACTCTTCATAGATAACTTCATCCATTTTAGAGCCGGTATCGATAAGCGCCGTTGCGATAATAGTTAAGCTACCACCTTCTTCGATGTTACGTGCTGCACCAAAGAAACGCTTAGGTTTGTGTAATGCGTTAGCGTCAACACCACCGGTAAGTACTTTACCTGATGAAGGAATAACGGTGTTGTATGCACGGGCTAAACGGGTAATTGAATCAAGTAGAATGACCACGTCTTTTTTGTGCTCAACTAGGCGCTTGGCCTTTTCAATAACCATTTCAGCCACTTGTACGTGACGGCTGGCTGGCTCATCGAAGGTAGAAGCAACAACTTCACCTTGTACTAAGCGTTGCATTTCAGTTACTTCTTCAGGGCGCTCATCAATTAACAACACCATGAGCAAACATTCTGGATGGTTTGCAGCGATAGATTGAGCGATGTTTTGTAGCAAAAGGGTTTTACCGGCTTTAGGCGGAGCAACGATAAGTCCACGTTGACCACGGCCGATTGGCGAGGCTAAATCAAGTACACGTGCAGTAATGTCTTCAGTACTGCCGTTGCCGCGCTCCATCACTAAACGCTCATTGGCATGCAATGGCGTTAAGTTTTCGAATAAAATTTTATTACGGGAATTTTCAGGGCGGTCGAAGTTAACTTCACTAATTTTCAACAGGGCGAAGTAGCGCTCGCTGTCTTTTGGTGGGCGAATTTTACCTGCAATGGTATCGCCTGTGCGTAAGTTAAAGCGACGGATCTGACTAGGAGATACATAAATATCATCCGGGCCCGCCAAGTATGATGCGTCGTTAGAACGCAAGAAACCAAAGCCGTCTTGAAGTATTTCTAGGACGCCGTTGCCGAAAATATCTTCACCACTTTTGGCGTGGGTTTTCAAAATTGAAAATATAATGTCTTGCTTACGAGCGCGAGCCATGTTTTCTAGGCCCATTTTCTCGGCCAGTCCAACCAGCTCACTGATGGGTTTATTCTTGAGTTCCGTTAGGTTCATATTGGTGGGTCTTTTCATGCTTGAAAGTTTTGCCATATCAGCAAAAATTGATTGAATGGTTCAAAGGTATTTACTTATAAAAATCTCTGATTGGTGCGAAAGTACAGGTCTGTTCAGGTATGAACAATGAAAAGTTAGCACCAAAATTAGAGTACGTCTAGTGAAAATAATGTATTAAAGGGTATTAGATTGCACAAAGAGTATACAAGAAATAAAAAAGCCCGATTTATTCGGGCTTGATTTCATTATTCGCAATTAAATGTTTTCGTTCAAAAACTCTTCTAATTGGCTTTTAGATAGTGCGCCTACTTTAGTTGCAGCTACATTTCCGCCTTTAAATAAAAGCAAAGTAGGGATGCCACGAATACCATACTTAGGTGGTGTTTCGTTATTTTCATCGACATTCAGCTTGCCAACTGTTAACTTGCCGTCGAATTCGTCAGCAATTTCATGCAAAATTGGCGCAATCATCTTACACGGACCGCACCATTCCGCCCAGAAGTCAACTAGTACAGGACCAGTAGCATTGATAACATCTGCCTCGAAACTATCGTCCGATAACTGGATAATTTTGTCGCTCATTCTTTTCTCCGTCATTAATTCTAGCGCCGATATAATTCAGCGTGATCGTGATTGTTATATAGAAACTGTTTTTTAATGCAAGCACTGATAAGCTATAAGCTATGCAAACAACTCATTTAACCGAAACACATTTCGCGGACTTGCCCATTAATGAGCAAGTCGTTAAGGCGTTATCCGCTGCAAACTTTAGTCACTGCACGCCTATTCAAGCGTTAAGCTTGCCCCCTCTATTAGAAGGGAATGACATAGCAGGTCAAGCGCAAACCGGAACCGGTAAAACTATCGCGTTCTTGGTGGCAACTTTTCACTACTTGCTAAGTAATCCGCAGCCCACTAAAAAACAACCAAGAGCCATTATCATGGCGCCAACCAGAGAGTTGGCCGTTCAGATCTTTAACGATGCTGAACTGCTAAGTCAACACACTGGTTTGTCTCTCGGTTTGATTTATGGGGGCGAGGGTTATCAAAGTCAACGGGAAAAGCTCGAAGAAGGTGTAGATATTATTATCGGCACCACCGGCAGGATCATTGACTACTACAAGCAGAACATCTTTTCGTTGGCTGGCATTCAAGTAGCGGTACTTGATGAAGCTGATCGCATGTTTGATTTGGGCTTCATAAAAGATATTCGTTATCTTTTTAATCGTATGCCTAATCCATCAGAGCGTTTAAGTATGCTGTTCTCGGCAACCTTGTCCTATCGAGTACAAGAGCTCGCTTATGAGCACATGAACAATCCTACGCACGTGCAAGTAGAGCCTGAACGCAAAACCGGCACACGTATTAAAGAAGAGCTATTTTACCCTTCGGATGAAGACAAAATGGCCTTGTTACTTAGCTTAATGGAAGAAGAATGGCCCGATAAAGCCATTGTTTTTGCTAATACTAAGCACAGCTGCGAGAAGGTATCTGATTGGCTACAAGCTGACGGTCATCGAGTAGGCCTGTTAAGCGGTGATGTGCCGCAAAACAAACGCTTAAAAATTCTCGAAGATTTCACTTCAGGTAAGCTAGATATACTGGTTGCTACTGATGTTGCAGCCCGTGGCTTGCACATTCCTATGGTGAGTCACGTATTTAACTACGACTTACCTGACGATGCTGAAGATTATGTTCACCGTATTGGTCGTACAGGTCGTGCTGGCCAAAGTGGTAGTTCTATCAGTTTCGCCTGTGAACGTTATGCGTTGAACTTGCCAGCGATCGAAACTTACATTGAGCATGCTATTCCGGTAACCGAATATCACGCTGATGCATTGATACGTGATGTTACGCCGCCCAAGCCTCGCCATAAAAAGCGCATGCAGAACGGCCGTAATCCACAAAAGCGTCACTCATCAGGCTCGCGTAACCGTAGGAAGCCATGATTACATCTACCCGTTTACCGCAAAATCACCCTGAAGAGCTATATGCAGCCGTTGATTTAGGTTCAAATAGTTTTCACCTGGTGATCGTTCGCGTGGTAGCGGGTAGTGTACAAATCATTGGTAAAGTGAAGCAGAAAGTCCGTTTAGCTGCAGGGCTAGATGAAAACATGATGCTTGACGATGAAAGTTTAGAGCGCGGCTGGCGCTGCCTCGAAACCTTTGCTGAAAGACTGCAAGATATTCCCCGAGACAATATTCGTGTGGTAGCGACTGCTACCTTGCGTCTTGCCAAAAACGCCGCTGTGTTTACCCAAAAAGCCCAACAAATTCTTGATCATGAACTAAGCGTTATTAGTGGTGAAGAGGAAGCTCGGCAAATTTATTTAGGGGTGGCATATACATCCGCTAATCAAGGCAATTCTTTGGTTATCGATATCGGTGGTGCCAGCACAGAAATCATAATCGGTAACGATATGACCCCTATTCACCTTGTTAGCCTCAATATGGGCTGCGTGACGTTTAAAGAGCGTTACTTTGTGGGTGATGTGCTGAGCAAAGAAAACTTTGCCGCCGCAGTGGGGGCAGCAAAAGCCATGGTTGATGCTGTTGCAGATAAGTTTGTCTGTTTTGACTGGCAGCAATGCCTAGGCGCATCTGGCACACCTCAGGCCATCACGGAGATTCTGGTCGCTCAAGGGATCAGCGATGCCATTCGACTGGATTACCTATACAACTTGCGTCAGCAATGTATTGATTGTGCCACTTTAGATAACCTGATCATTGACGGCTTAGAAGAGTCCAGACGGGTTATTTTCCCCAGCGGACTGGCTATTCTTATTGCTTTATTTGAGTCGCTGTCTATTCGTGATATGCAAATATCAGGGGGCGCACTTCGTGAAGGACTTATCTACGGCATGCTGGAAAACATACAGCAGAATGATCGCCGTATGCAGACAATTCAGCAGCATATACAACATTTTCATATCGATTCAGAGCAAGCTGAGCGGGTTACTAATGTTGCGTTAACGCTGTTTAAGCAGCTTAGTGAACAAACCGACGTTGACGGTATAGATGGCGAAGCCATGCTGGTAGCGGCAGCTATGTTGCACGAAACGGGCTTACACATTGAATACAAATTACATCATAAACACGGTGCCTATATTTTAGGGCATGTGCCTATGGTGGGATACACCAATTTACAGCGTGATGGCATAAAAACACTGGTGCTGAATCACCGTCAGCAAATCTCCCCTGAAGTGTTCGAACAAAACCACAATGAAACTCGCGGTATCATGCGTAGTCTAGTGAGAGTGTTACGCTTGGCGTGTATTTTGTCGATACGGCGCAAAGACAACTTGTTACCTGAGCTTAAATTAGAAGTTAAGGAAGACGAATGGCACCTTATTTTCCCCGAGGGTTGGCTTAAAGCTCATCCACTCATAGATGCAGAGTTGGCGAATGAAAAGTGGCAACAGCACAAAATGGGTTGGCACCTTACCTGCGCCTAATGAGACGTAACAAATGTTACATTACGCATTTAAAAACGCTGACAAACTTGTCAGCGCCTGTATCAATATCTCACAAGTATTATTTATCTCTGGCTAAAATCTGCGCCGCCTGTTTAGCAAAGTAAGTTAAAATACCGTCTGCTCCTGCGCGTTTAAATGCCAATAATGATTCCAAGATTACTGCGTCTTCCTCTAACCAACCTTGCATGAATGCCGCTTTGTGCATGGCATACTCGCCGCTGACTTGATAGGCAAACGTCGGTACCGAGAACTCGTCTTTACAACGACGAACAATGTCCAAATAAGGCATACCAGGTTTTACCATCACCATATCGGCACCTTCGGCAATATCTAAGGCGATTTCACGCACGGCTTCGTTGGAATTGGCTGGGTCCATTTGGTAACTCTTCTTGTTACCACCTTTAATATTGCCGGCAGAGCCGACTGCATCACGAAATGGGCCGTAATAGTGAGAGGCGTATTTAGCGGAGTAGGCCATGATGCAGGTATTGATATAGCCATGGCTCTCTAATGCTTGGCGAATAGCACCAATGCGCCCGTCCATCATGTCTGAAGGGGCAACTATGTCTGCTCCCGCTTGGGCATGTGACAACGCCTGCTTAATCAATACTTCAATGGTTTCATCATTTTGTACATAACCCTCTTCATTTAACAGTCCGTCTTGGCCGTGCGAAGTGAAAGGGTCTAGTGCCACATCGGTAATAATGCCCATTTCGGGCACGGCGGCTTTTAGGGCGCGTACTGCTTGTTGAGCTAAGCCGTCAGGGTTGAACGCTTCACTGGCACACTCTGACTTACGCTCTGATGGAGTCACCGGAAACAGTGCCATCGCTGGAATGCCTAAGGCGTGTAATTCCTTTGCTTCTTCAATCAGCAAATCAATTGATAACCGTTCAACACCAGGCATTGATTCAATCGCTTCGCGCTGATTTTTACCTTCTAAAATGAAAACGGGATAAATCAGATCCTTAGGGGTTAGTTGGTTCTCGGCCATGAGATCACGGGTGAAAGCGTGGCGTCGCATGCGGCGCATTCGCGTGTTGGGAAAATGTTCGGCCATGGTGAAGGTCCTATGTTGAGTCTTAATAAATTCGAGCGAGTTACGGCTACTCAGAGTCAGGAAGTTTCTGAGCCACGATACAATTTCGGCCGTTATTTTTAGCTTGGTAAAGTAGCTGATCCGCAAAGCCAATTAATACATCTTCGCTTTGTTGTGGATCCATAATAGCGCTGGCTAACCCTATGCTAACCGTTAAATTTACCGCCACACCTGCACTGTAAACAGGGGTGTTTTGAATCTCGAGCCTGAGGTGATCCAGCAAGTCATGGGCGCCCTGGATATCAGTGCTAGGCATGATAACGGAGAATTCCTCACCGCCATAACGACATACATCATCACTGGGGCGTTTGAGTGTTTTTTTCAAGCGCTCTGCGACAAACTTAATGCAATCATCACCCACTAAGTGACCGTGTTCGTCATTGACCTTTTTAAAGTGGTCGATGTCTATCATAGCGACCACAAGCTCAGTTCGCTCCCGCCGACTGCGTCGCACCTCTGCAAGGTACTTTTTGTCAAAATAACGTCTGTTACGAATGCCGGTTAATGCGTCTAAGGTGTTCTTTTCTTCGAGCTCGCGGTTTATTTCTGATAATTCTCTAAGGGCTATCTCTAGTTCTAAGGTGCGCTCTTGCACGCTGTATTCGAGTTCTTCTTGGGCATTGTTTTGTTGGGCAAGTACGTCGTCTTGTACTGCGCGCATTTCACGTTCTTTGCGCAAGGCTTCTCTTTGCGCTCTAAATAATTGGCGTCGTTGATGATTAACGCTCAAGGCAAGCATGAGAGCGAGTAAAAACGTTTCGATGATGACGCCGAGCATCAAAAGGTAATTAGAGGAAATCGTTAGGGAAATAAGATTGAGATGCTCAAGGCATGCCATCAAACAGCTAAGCAGTAAAGATGTCCACGCTAGGGTGTAAAAGCGAGCTAAATGGACTTTTTTATACCAGCCCCAAATACTCACTGCGTAAATGAATATACAGATCCCGCATAGAGCGAATAAAAACGGCTCTAAAAACCACGATTTCGGCACAAATACACTGGCAATTAAAATGGCTGCGAATGCCATGGCAAGTATGTTTAGGGTTTTATGTAAGCGCAGACTAACGCTTTTGATATCAAGCAGTACGTTAGTAAACACAATGGCATAAAAGACGGTGGCATTGGCCCATAAAGACACACTGTTTTTTTGCATCCATGGGCTTTCAGACCAAATATATTTGTACCCAAGCCCCTGCATGGCCGACAGTAACAAGGCGAAGCTCAGAACGTAACCTGCGTAAAGTAAAAATACAGGCTGGCGACTGATCACGAAAAAGAACAAGTTACTGATCCCCATGGCGAACAAGATACCGAAAAATAGGCCCATCAATACACTGTGTTCGCCGTTGAATACCAGAAAGTCGGATTCTGCCCATAGGTGAATAGGGACCTGCAACGTACCCTCGCTGCTAATACGCATAACAACACGCAATTCATCGTCAAACTTAGGCACCGGAAATAAAAAAGTCTCGTAAGGCATGACTCTTGAAGCGAAGGGCTGACTATCACCAGTTTGATAATGATCGAGTAGCTGATTATTTTCTATAAACCATACAGATACGTGGTCTATAAAGGGATTATTTAGTTCTAAAAGCCAATGTTCATTCGATTTGAGGCTAGCCACGGTAAAGCTCACCCAGTGGGGCGTCTCTGACATGGGTAATGCGAGTTGAAAACGCTCTAAGGCTTGCCATTTACCACTGGTAGCAGCCGGTAGTGTGTTGATTTGATATTGTTGCTGGCTGTCATCTAAATAGAACAGGGTACTTTGTGGTAGTTGCTCAGGAGCTTGTAATTTTATTGAAAACACAGTGATCAGAAACAGTAATATACAGGTGGCTGACATGAGCTGAATGGCAGCGCGCTGTGTCAGAACGCGACGAAATAATGCGTCGATAGCCACCTTTATTTAGCTCAACGCTAATAAACGCTGAGTATTGCGTTTGCTGTGCAAAGAAAGAGACTCAATCGGCGTTTGCGTAAGGTCGCTAAGGGCTTTCGCTATTACAGGTAAGTAACAAGGCTCATTTTGCTTAACCCCAGGGACTTTGTCGCTGCCCAGTTTTTTCGGTTTCAAATAGGGGGCGTCGGTCTCGAGAATTAATCGCTCTAACGGCAGGTGCGCAACAGCGGCTCTTAAGTCGCTACCACGCTTTTCATCGGTTACCCAGCCAGTAATGCCGATATAGCAGCCTAATGCTAAGTAAGCCTGCATTTGTTCGGTATTGCCGGTAAAGCAGTGTACTAAGGCGCCGCTTAAATGCTGATGATATTTTTGCAGTAACTGGTATTGCGCCTCAAATGCGTCGCGCTCATGTAAAAAAACCGGTAACCCGGTTTCACAAGCAATGACCAATTGCGCCTCGAACACAGCTAATTGTGTATCTCGTGGTGAAAAATCACGATTGAAGTCTAAACCGCATTCGCCAATGGCTAACACTTGAGGTTGTTTACTGAGGGTTGTAATTTGTTCGCGGTAATCTTGAGGGGCGTGCTGTGCATAGTGTGGATGAATGCCAGCAGTGCTGAAAACTTGATTCGGATAGGCATCAGCAAGTTTAGCGGCTTGATGACTGATGGCGACATCCGTACCGGTTAGCATAATTTGCGCTACGCCTGCCTCGGCGGCGCGCGTTAGCATTGGCGATAACTCGCCTTCATCACTTGGTACGTTTACACCAACATCAAACCACTGCATGCTATTGGGACCGCTTCACTCTAATGCGTTTGTTACTCGATTCTTTACCTAAAAAGTATGAGCCAAGTGCGCCCTCTTCAACATATACCTCTTGCCCCCGTTTCAGGCGTAACGTGGTGTTATTGGTTTGACGCCAGACTTGCCCTGATTCTAAGGTAACAATCAGTTTTCCATAAGGGGTCTTTTGGATAGCGCTAATTACCGAGGTTATTTTTTCAACTTTATCTTTTGGTTCGATCACCTTATCTAAACCAAAGTTTTTCACTTGGTTTTCACGGCTCGCTTCAGGCTGAGGAGCCTGCTTTGCTTTGTGCGTAACTGCGGGAGCGGATTTGCTTGAAGCGAGCTGATCTTGGGCTTTTTTTACTGCCTGCTGAGGAGCGCTAGTTAGCGGCAAGTTGTCGTAACACGCTAGGCGAGCAGTACTGTTCGTTTCTGCACGGCAAGCTTGTAATTCGCTGATTAAGCTTTGTGCTTGAGCACTAGAGAAACCGCTAATAAAAATAGTGAGACCGATAAGGAAATGTTTCATGACTGCTCCTGTTCGTTTTCTTTTTGTTTGCTGCCTTTTGGCTCGTCTTCTTTAAGCTCGTTTTCGTCAGTATCGTTACTGGGCTTGGCATACATGCTACCCACTAAGATACCGACTTCGAACAGAATCCACATAGGTATAGCGAGTAATGTTTGCGAGATAATATCAGGCGGGGTTAACAGCATGCCTAGGGTAAATACACCGACGATGACGTAAGGGCGCTTTGCACGCAAAGAGTCTGGCGTGCTCACGCCTGTCCAGCACATCAGCACAATCGCCACAGGGATCTCAAACGACAAACCAAAGGCAAAGAATATCTTAAGTACAAAATCAAGATAGCTACTGATATCGGTATTGATCGTGACGCCTTCAGGCGCGACTCCGGTGAAAAAGGCGAATGCCAGAGGAAACACCACATAGTAAGCGAATGCCATGCCTGAATAGAACAACAAGGTACTTGAGAACAATAGCGGTGCAACTAAGCGCTTTTCATTTCGATACAAACCAGGCGCAATAAAGGCCCAAACCTGGTACAGCACCACCGGAATAGCGATAAAAAATGACAGTACCAAGGTCAGTTTAAAGGGAGCGAAAAATGGTGATGCAACGTCTGTGGCAATCATTTCTGCTTGGTCTGGAAGGGTTTCTAATAACGGGGTAGCAAGCCAGTGGTATAAGTCTTGGGCAAAATAAACCAAGCAAAGAAACACCACAAACACACTAAGTACCGCTTTTAACACTCTGCCACGTAATTCAATTAAGTGGGCAATTAAGCTATTAGGATCTGACATCCGTGACTACTTTTTTTCGTATGGTTTTTGAACAGATTTCGCTGCATCTCGCAGTTCATCCACGGATTTTTGCAGCTCGGGAGATAAGTTTTCGAGACCTTGCTGCTCAGCTTTTTTCAAGTTTTCATGCAGTTCGTGAATTTTAAATTGTTGCTCCACTTCCTGACGAAAACCCGTGGCCATGCTTTTAACACTTCGCACGGTACGCATGGTTGAACGAATTGCACCGGGCAAACGTTCTGGGCCAAGCACCAGCAATGCAACAACGCCTATGACTAATAATTCTAAAAAGCCGATATCAAACATGGATAATGCTCGCGTTACTCACTTTTTGTCTTAGTGTCTGATTCACTTTTGACATTCTGTTGAACAGTTTGCTCGTTATTTTTGCTGTTATCTTCGACTTTATCATCGGCTTTGAAATCCGCATCCTTGTCATCATCTGAAACTGCTTTCTTAAATCCTTTTACCGCAGAACCTAAATCTCCGCCCATATTACGAAGTTTTTTAGTGCCGAAAAGTAAAACAACGATCACCAAAATAATGATTAACTGCATTGGGCTAATACCGAACATAACACACTCCTATTAAATGTTTGGACCCATTATACGTAGCAAATTAAAAAGGTCACTGGATTTGATTAAGCAAACATTTCAATGCACAGTAATAGTGACTAAAAACAGGGAGTGCGGTATTGAAAATCAAACACGTTTTTTTGCTGTTGCTGCTAAGTGCATCCCACTGTCAAGGGCAGGAAAACGAGCAGGGACAACCTCCACAGCAGGATAAGCAATTTCCCTGGCTGGATGATATGCATAAAAATATTGCACAATCAGTGCAGGATACTGCGATATGGTTTGATGATTTCTTTTTCTTAGACGGGGTAATGCATCAAGAAGTTGCGCAAGCCGAAGCGCGTATTCGCCTTGGTTGGGAACCACGTACTCGTGAATTGAACCAATTTCAAAATCGTTTTCGGGTAAGAGTACGCTTACCTAATCTAAAAAACCGTTTAGACATAGTACTGTCAGATTATGACGATGAAGTCGCGCTAGGCAACGAGCGTTTAGGCCGCGATGATAGCTTTGGCGATTCAGACCGGCTCAATTTAGCACTTCGCTGGCGCTCACGACCTAACAGCGGATTTTCTCATCGTATTGGCTTTGGTCGAGGGCTGCAAACCTACGTTAAAAGTCGTTATCGCAATCATTATTCGCTCACGCCCGATGCGCTACTGCGTATTGAAGGCTCCATTTACTATTACAGTGACGATGGCTTTGGCAGTCATTTTTCAACAAAGTTTGATTACAGTGCCAATGCTGACACTTTATACCGTTTCGATAACAACTTTTATTACCGGGATCGAACCAAAGACTGGTTATGGCGCCATAGCTGGCAGAGTTTGCATCAGTTTGATCGAAAAACCGCCATTATCAGTGGCTATTATATCGAGGGCTTAAGTCAGCCCAACTATCAGTTAAACGAGCACTATGTGAGTATGCGCTGGCGGCAAAACGCCCTGCGTGAGTGGCTATTCTACGAAGTTGAACCTTTTATTTTGTGGCGCAGAGATGAACATTTTTCACCCTCATACGGTTTAGCGTTACGTGTTGAAGGATTTTTCGGGCACACTTAATCAGGCTCGCTTAATAGGGCGCACCACTAAAAAAGTGCGCCAAAAGGTTACTCAGCCACTCTACAGCGCCAAGCAATAAGCCAACTTACGATACCAGCTGTTGCCACGCCCGCGGGCACCCACCACTGGTAAATATAGATAGGCATAACACTTGATACCACCAGTAACGTCGCGCCTATGATGGTGAAAACCAAGCGTCTTTGTTGTTGTTTAACATGCCATTGCTGCTTTTCAAACTGCAATTTTTGCTGCTCAGGATAACGCCTGATTTGGCGCATTGAGTCATATAGCAAATCAGGTATTTCAGGCAGTTTTTCCGACCAGAATGGCAGATTCGCTGATACCTTGTTGTACATGGCTTTTACACCAATTTGTTCGCGCATCCAGTTTTCTAAAAATGGCTTAGCGGTTTGCCACAAATCTAGCTGGGGATACAGCTGACGGCCTAACCCTTCGATGTATAACAAGGTTTTTTGCAACAGCACTAATTGCGGCTGAATAATCATGTTAAAGCGCCGCGCAGTATTAAACAGTTGCAATAACACATTACTAAATTCAATTTCGGCCAGCGGCTTTTGAAAAATAGGCTCACACACTCTGCGAATCGACGCTTCGAATTCATCAATACTAGTGGTGCTTGGTACCCAGCCAGAGTCCACATGTAACTCTGCCACTTTGCGGTAATTACGATTAAAAAAGGCGATAAAGTTTTCTGCTAAATAACGTTTATCTTCACTGTTTAGCGTACCGACAATCCCGTAATCTATGGTGATGTATTGGGGATCATCTGGGTTATCAAGGGCAACAAATATATTGCCAGGGTGCATATCGGCGTGAAAAAAGCTGTCTCTGAATACTTGGGTAAAAAATACTTCAACACCGCGCTCGGCAAGCTTTTTCATATTGGTGCCACGGGCTTCTAAAGTCGCCACATCCGAAATTGGCGTACCATAAATGCGCTCCATGACCATCACATTAGCATGGCAATAATCACTGTAGATATGGGGTACGTATAAGGCGTCAGAGTTTTCAAAATTACGCTTGAATTGAATACCGTTCGCCGCTTCGTTGAGTAGGTCGAGTTCGCCGACTATGGTTTTTTCGTACTCAGCAACCACCTCGACTGGGCGCAGGCGCTTACCGTCAGGCAGCAATTTTTGCAGCGCATTCGCAAATGTACGCATTAACTGAATATCAGCATGAATAGCTGAGCCAATATTTGGGCGTATGACTTTAACGATGACTTCTTCACTGTGACCAATTAGCTTGGCTGCATGCACCTGGGCAATAGACGCAGAAGCCAAAGGCGTGGCGTCAAACTCGCTAAATACTTCTTTTAGGTCACTCACGCCTAATGCATGGCGAATAATTTGCTGTGCCACTTCACTGTCAAAAGGCGCGACTTGGTCTTGCAGAATAGCCAGTTCGTTCGCGATGTCTTGACTGAGCAAGTCTTTACGAGTGGACAACATCTGGCCGAACTTAATAAAAACAGGGCCAAGAGACTGCAGCGCAAGGCGAATACGTGTGCCTTGTGATTTGTCTTTATGTTTATTACGCAGCCAGAAAAAGCCAAATCGACCTAATTTGGCATACCAAGGTAGCCATTTTTCTGGGATAAGTTCATCTAAGCCGTGTTGTAAAAATACTTTATTGATTTGGTATAAACGAAGGATCCGCACGGGTTAAGAGTCATCCTGTTGTAAGGCAATTAATTGGTCGATGCGGGCTTCTAGTCTGTCGCTAGCACTGCGCAAGGTGTTTACCTGATCGCAAAAATCTGCAACTTCGATTTCGCTAACCGCTACGGCGTCTGGTTGGGTTAAGTGAGTGCTGAGCTGGTCAGCTAGTTTCTCGACTTCTTGCTGGGCAGTGTTAAAAAATGCTTTTACGCTACTAAATGTTTGGTGAGCAACCACATCCCCAGTGTACTTGGATAGCTGTTCTTCCCAGTCAATATCCAACTCTTTCATCAGATTACTGAAGCCTTGAGCAACATTGATATCGCCGTCTAAGTCTAGCTTTCCTTGTTGAATAAGCTGACTGATTTTACTGCTATCACTTAACTCACCTAGAGTGCTTAGGCTAAGCGTAATATGGCAATCTGCCGAGGACTCGGCTTGCGCTTCACTTGACTGATCCTCGTTTGTCGCTGGCAGTGCACTGACATCGATTTGCTCAGAAAAGATAAACAGCAAAGACCATGGCAGCTCATTAATGCTGACCTGTAGTTGCTTGCCTGCGAGCTTTTTCAAGCGAGGCTTGCAATCAGGGTCGAGCTGCAAAAGTTGGTTAAGGGTTAACTCAACGCCCGCGCTTAATAATTGCCCGACTAACATTTAAAACTTAAACCCGCGGTGCAAGGCAACAATACCACCGGTTAGATTGTGGTAGGTGACTTGCTCAAACCCTGCGTCTTGCATCATTTCTTTCAGTACGTCTTGTTCAGGATGCATGCGAATTGATTCTGCCAAATATTTGTAGCTGTCGCCGTCTTTGGCCACCAGTTCACCGATTTTAGGCAGCAAATGAAATGAATAAGCATCATATACTTTGTTTAAAGCGTCACTGGTGGGTTTAGAGAACTCTAGCACGAGCAAGCGCCCACCTGGCTTTAACACCCGGTACATGGATTTTAGCGCTTTATCTTTATCGGTCACATTACGCAGGCCGAAGGCAATGGTAATGATATCGAAACTGTTGTCAGGAAAGGGCAAGGCTTCTGCATTGGCTTGCACGTATTTCACATTGCTAACAATGCCTTTATCTCGAAGCTTATCACGGCCTACGCGCAGCATAGCGTCATTGATATCAGCTAGCACTACTTCGCCACTGTCGCCCACGATACGCGAAAATTTCGCGGTTAAGTCACCTGTACCACCGGCTAAATCGAGCACCTTATGCCCCGCCCGTGCACCACTGCAATCAATGGTAAAGCGTTTCCATAATCGATGAATACCCATAGACATAACATCATTCATGATGTCGTATTTGGCTGCCACTGATTGAAACACTTCAGCCACCATAGATGCCTTGGCGTTTTTATCTACTTGTTGAAAGCCAAAATGGGTTTTTTCTGATGATTCAGGGGCTTGCTCGTGGCTGGTATCTGTACCTGCGTGATGCTCGCTAACGCTCATGTCAATTCCTTAATAAACTCTTAGGGCTAGTGTATCGAAATTCACAGTGCCAATCTAAAAAAATTACAGCGTTATACGTTTAAGCTATCGCAAAAGATTAATCGGCAAAATAAAGGGTATAACTTGAGGCTAGAACGCTGATAGATCAGCTGGCTAAATTGTCTCCAACACTGAACGCAATCAACATACTAAGGGCTTGCATCGAACGGCCACTTTGCTCCTGTAACTGAATAAAGGATGCTTGAATAGCGTTTAAGCTGCGCTTGGAATTCACACCGCCAGAAATAATACCTCGACGGGTAAAGTAGCTGGTGATATCGCGTGTCAGTAAAAAGGTGTCTTTACCTAACGCACGCAGGGCGTAGGGGCCTGTGTTGCCTCCTAAACGTGCGCCGTGTTTCTTTAAATATGCCCACAAGCCAATAATATCGTTAGTCGGCCAATTTGCGACAAACTGCGCAAAGCTGCCATGCTCACGACGAACCGCATCGATCATGATGGCATTTTCGCGAATGGTTTGGACTTTCTTGTAATTACGGATGATTGCCGGGTCTTGCGCGCGCTTTTCCAGCATTTCATCTGGCATCATAAGGACTTTGTCGATTGTAAACTCGAAAAACAAGCGTTCGAATTCAGGCCATTTATTGCGCACGACTCGCCACACAAAACCGGATTGAAAAACTTTTTTGCTAAATTCTGCTAAAAAACGATCATCGCCCAAATGGGCGATGGCGTTATCAGATAAGGGCTCGCTGAGCAACGATTCTACCGCATTAGGGCCGCCTTTGCGCTCGCATGCCCGTTGATAAATCGCGTGATAATCTTCTAAATTAGCTAAAACGTTGTCGCTCACCCTTACTCCTATTTCAAAGATCTATTGGGGATTAGCCTTCAATGCCGCTGTGGCGTAATAAGGCATCTACTTTTGGCTCACGGCCTCTAAATGCTACAAATAGCTCCATTGGCTCTTTGCTGCCCCCTTTTTCTAGAATGTTGTTCAAGAAATCTTGGCCGACTTGTTGGTTAAATATGCCTTCTTCTTCAAAACGACTAAAGGCGTCTGAGGATAATACTTCGGCCCATTTGTAGCTGTAATATCCAGCGGCATAACCCCCTGCAAATATATGCCCAAAGCTATTCTGAAAGCGATTGAACTCAGGTGGAATTACCACAGAAACTTGGCTGCGCACGTCGTCTAATAAGGCCTGAACCGAGGTTTTCTGCTCAGCGTTGTATTGCTCGTGTAAGCTGAAATCGAACATGCTGAATTCCAACTGACGTACCATCTGCATAGCCGACTGGAAGTTACGCGCCGCAAGCATTTTATCTAACAAGTCTTGCGGTAACGGCTCGCCCGTTTCGTAATGGCTTGATATAAACGCTAATGCTTCAGGCTGCCAGCACCAGTTCTCTAAAAATTGACTGGGTAACTCTACTGCATCCCAAGCCACACCATTGATGCCTGATACGCCAGCAATGTCAATTTGGGTCAACATGTGGTGAATACCATGACCAAATTCATGGAACAAGGTAATGACTTCATCATGGGTAAACAAAGCAGGTTTATCACCCACAGGACCACTGAAATTGCAGGTTAGGTACGCTACAGGTAATTGCACTGAACCATCTGGTTTGATGCGGCGTGTTTGGCATTCGTCCATCCAGGCACCACCACGTTTGTGCTCACGGGCATACAAGTCTAAGTAAAAACTTCCGCGTAACTCACCTTTGGCATCTTTGATATCAAAAAAGCGTACATCTTTGTGCCAATTGTCAACGCCAGTGCGTTCGGTGATGTTTAAGCCATATAAACGCGAAACAACCTCAAATAGGCCGTCTACTGCTTTATGTGCAGGGAAATAAGGACGTAGCGCTTCGTCTGAAATAGCGTATTTTTGCTCTTTGAGTTTTTCGCTGTAATAGGCTAAATCCCAAGCTTGTAACTCAGGTATATCAAATTGAGTTTTAGCGAATTCAGTTAACTCTTGCAGATCTTGCTGAGCTTGAGGCTTTGAACGCTTAGCTAGGTCTTGCAAAAAACCATTAACCTGCGTGGTCGACTCGGCCATCTTAGTGGCCAATGAGCGCTCGGCGTAGTTTGCGAAATCTAACAGTTCGGCCAATTCTTGGCGCAATGCCATGGTTTCGTCGATAAGCGGGCCATTATCCCATTTGCCGGCATTTGGCCCTTGATCGGAAGCGCGAGTGGTGAAAGCGCGATACATTTCTTCGCGCAGTAGGTGGTTGTCTGCATGCATCATTACCGGTAAATAGCTTGGGATATCAAGGGTGAATAACCATCCGTCTAGCTCTTTACTTTCGGCGAGTTGCTTAGCCGCGGCTAATGCTGATTCAGGTAAACCCGCTAGCTCTTTCTCGTCGGTAATGTGCTTTTGCCAACCTAAGGTGGCGTCCATTACGTTGTTGCTAAAGGTTGAAGATAAATCTGATAGGCGACTTTTAATCTCGCCGTAGCGTTGCTTCTTGTCATCGTCTAAGCCGACGCCAGATAATTCAAAATCGCGTACTGTATTGTCAATCACTTTGCGTTTTGCTTCGTCGAGCTCGGTGAATTCAGCGCTGTTTTGAATCTGTAGATAGGCTTGATATAAACCTTTATGTTGTCCAACCCAAGTGCCGTATTCCGACAATAATGGCAAGCAAGCGTCGTGAGCTTCACGTAGCTCATCATTGCTCACCACAGAGTTCATATGCGATACAGGCGACCACATACGGCCAAGTTCGTCGTCTTTGTCTTCTAATTTAGCCGCAAAGTTGTCCCAAGTGTAACTGGGCTGAGCAAGCAAGGTTTCAATGGTCTTTTTGGCATCTTCAATGGCTTGTTCAACGCTAGGCTGAATCTGATCTGGGGTAATGTCTGAAAAACGCGGTAATCCAGATAAATCTTGCAGCGGGCTTAGGGACATAATGAACTCTTTTGTCGAGGAAATAATGAATAGTAAGTAAGGCAGTTCATGGTGAAATTCAAGTGGTCGGTTCGAGTTAGCTAAAAATCATGCTGTTTATGCTGCATTGAGACATGATTATTTGCCTGTAAGATAATTCATTGATCTTGGGTCTATAATGCTCAGGTTTATTATTATCGATTAGCTCGATTTAAAAATTCATTTGTCTTTGTAGAGACGAACCTTATATCGTGTACCCACAGCTTAATAATTTAGGATGAGTAGAGATGGCAGATTTTGATTATATTTGTATTGGCGGCGGCAGCGGTGGTATCGCTTCAGCAAATCGAGCAGCAAAGCATGGCAAAAAAGTCGCTTTGATAGAAGCGCGTCTCATTGGAGGCACCTGCGTGAATGTTGGTTGTGTGCCTAAGAAAGCCATGTGGTTCGGTGCCCAAGTCGCAGAAGCCATCAATCATTATGCCCCCGATTACGGTTTCGATGTGACGGTCAACAAATTTGACTGGAAAAAACTGGTAGAAAGCCGCGAAGCCTACGTTAAGCGGATTCATGCCTCTTACGATCGTGTACTGGGCAACAATGACATTACTGTAATTAACGGTTTCGCTCGTTTCGTAAACAAAAATACCGTTGAGGTCGATGGCAAGGAATACACGGCTGATCATATTCTTATCGCTACTGGTGGGCGTCCGGTTACGCCAAGTATTCCAGGTGCCGAACTAGGTATTGATTCTGATGGTTTCTTTGAGCTAACCGAGCAACCTAAACGTGTAGTGGTGGTTGGCGCAGGTTACATCGCGGTTGAATTAGCAGGTGTATTGCACTCATTAGGCAGTGAAACCCATTTGGTGGTACGTAAGCACGCACCACTTCGTTCTTTCGATAGTATGTTGAGCCAGACCTTGGTCGAGATCATGGAAAAAGACGGCCCCACTTTGCATACTCATCGTATCCCTGAAAAACTAGAAAAGAACGAAGATGGCAGCTTAACTCTGACATTTGAGTGTGGTGAAAAAATCGAAGCTGACTGCGTGATTTGGGCGATAGGCCGTATACCAGCCAATGACAATATGGGCCTTGATAAAGCGGGCGTTACGGTCAATGAGCGTGGCTATATCGCGGTGGATAAATACCAAAATACCAGTGTTGATGGTATCTACGCGGTAGGTGACAACATAGGTAAAGTTGAATTGACGCCCGTTGCAGTAAAAGCAGGCCGCTTACTATCAGAGCGCTTGTTTAATGGTCAGAAAGACGCTCATATGGACTACACCTTAATTCCGACCGTTGTCTTTAGCCACCCAGCAATAGGTACTATGGGATTGACCGAGCTTGAAGCTCAAGCTGAGTTTGGTGAAGACAATGTAAAAGTATACAACTCTAGCTTTGCTGCTATGTATACAGCGGTGACCAGCCACAGACAAATGACACGCATGAAGCTAATTTGTGTGGGTGAAGAGCAAAAAGTCGTTGGATTGCACGGTATCGGCTACGGTATGGATGAAATTCTGCAAGGCTTCGGCGTGGCTATGAAAATGGGCGCAACCAAAGCTGATTTTGATGCCTGTGTGGCGATTCACCCCACAAGTGCAGAAGAGTTTGTGACCCTGAACTAGTTACTTGTGCCAATGGCGTGGTTTCAGCGTGAAACATTGCCTGAATAAAGCGTTAAATGATTGTTGATAAACGCCCTTATTATTTAATAGTAAGGGCGTTTTTTTATTGCTTTTCAGGGCCGTTTTGTCAGAGGCGAAAGCGATATAGGCGTATTTCTTAGAGCACATATTAGCTTGCTATTTGGCGGTGTTTTTAAAGTGAAAATTATTTTCAAATTGCACAAAAATTCTACTGTACAAGGATGCAAATCGGCCTTACATTAGCGCCGATTTTATCTTACTGGCCACAGGCCTACCGGACATTTGTGAACTTTAGTAATGATCGTATTTCTGCGATTTATTTGGGTAATGAAGAGTCAATTCTAAGCTCTGAACAAGATTGGTTAAATGCTGAACGCGGCGCACGTTATCGTGATGCAGTGCATATTGCTTTGCCTGGTGGTGAAGTCTGGCTATTTGATTATGGCATCGCGGTTTTTTGGGGCATAGACGAAGACGAGCGCTTGGCGCTGTTGCACCGCTTGAATTTAGCTGAAGGCCTGTTAACCAAGGCGAGTCAGGAGCACTTTAGGTTTACCCTGAATGCGCCGGAATCACGCATTAGTCAAGACAATATCAGTTTAGCCCAAGACGATCATTTGGCGCGTCTGGCTATTAGTCACGCGTTAGCACAATCGTTGAAGTTAAATGAGTATGAAAGTCAGGCTCAACAAACGATCCAAGATCATGCGCATATTCCGCAAACCTTGGCACAAACCGGTAAAATTAAATTATCTAGACGCAACATAGCGAAGATTCGCGGTAAATTGTTTAGTACTAAAAGTGACATTATTTTGCACTACGGGTTACTCGATACACCGGAATTTTTCTGGGAGTACCCAGAGTACGAAAGCACCTACAATTTGGCTGCTCGCTATTTGGAAATTCACCCAAGGGTGGATTTATTATCCAAAAAGTTAGCAACGATACATGAATTGTTCGACATGCTTGCTGGCGAGCAAAATCACCAGCATTCATCGTTTTTAGAGTGGATCATTATCATTCTGATCGCGGTAGAAATAGTGATGTTTGGTGCCAAAGAATTACAAATGCTTCTTGGCTTATAAGCGAGTCAAGTCAAGCATATCGTTAACCTTGAAAGCCCGCAAAGTAGCGGGCTTTTTTGATGGGTTATTCTAAGCGTTAGCGCGTTATTTACGGCTCATCGTTGAGTAACAACTCTTGGGCGCGAAGCTGGTAAAACTCCGGGTTCAAGCCGATGAGTTGTGGAATAGTCGCCGATACCGCAATAGACGATAACGTACCGAATACGACACCTGCGAATAGACCTATCGCGAAGCCTTGTAACGGTTGGCCACCGAATATCCAGATTGCGCCTATCGTCGCCAGCGTTGTACCTGAGGTGATAAGCGAGCGGGTTAAGGTTGATTTAACCGCTGTATCGACTATGTCACTCATGCTCATATTGGTTTTGGCGCGCATGACTTCACGCAATTTATCACCGATAACAATTGAGTCATTCAATGAGTAACCAATAATTGCCAACACAGCGGCAAGTACAGTTAAATCAAAGGGTAAACCTAGCCAAGCGAATAAGCCCAGTACAACTAACACGTCATGTACTAAAGCCATCAGGGAGCCGCAAGCTAAGCGCCATTCAAAACGCCATGTTAGGTAAATCATCATGGCCACCGCAGCGACTATCAGAGCTAAACCGCCATTATCGATCAGTTCTGAACCTACTTGAGAGCCGATATACACCGAATCTTGTGGAGCAATGTCATAGCCAGATTGAGTGGCAAAGGTGTATAACCAGTCTTTGTCGATAACATGGGCGGCACCATCAGCTTGACGGATTGTCCAATGGGTATTCGCTGCACTGCTGCTTAGCTCAAAGTCTCCCGACAGGTTTGCACCGAGTTGGTTTTGCATTTGCCCTTTGTCGATACTTTGCGACGTGGTGAACTCGGTCATGTACCCACCGGTAAAATCCAAGCCTAAATTCAACCCTTTAAAACCTAAACCTATGGCTGAAAGCAACATCAAAGAAATGGCTAAGTAGAAACCTGCCAAGCGAACTTTACTGAACATAGCCATGGGGGAATGTGCTCCTTTGGATTGCTTAACTGTTTTGCCAGTATCTTGAAGGCCGTTTTTCGTTTTCAATGTGCTTGTGCTCATGATTTTAGCTCCTGCTGTTTAACTGGGATCTGCGGCTTAACCAGGGCGGTAAGAACATGGGCGACAAAGACGCCTGTGAACATACTGGTTAAAATGCCCAAACTTAAGGTCATCGCAAACCCTTTTACGGGGCCATAGCCAATGCTAAGCAGAATAAGCGCAGTGATCATGGTGGTAACGTTGGCGTCTAATATGGTGGCAAACGCTTCTTTATAGCCAGTTTCGATGGCCAGAAAGTTACTGCGTCCTCGTTTGCGCTCCTCTTTTATGCGCTCGAAGATCAGCACATTTGTATCGACAGCCATACCGACTGTGAGTACTAGGCCGGCGATACCAGGTAAGGTCAGCACCACGTTAGGTAGTAGCGCCATTAATCCCAACAAACAAATCAAGTTAAGTACCAAGCTGGTATTGGCGATAAGCCCAAGCTTCCGATACCACAAGCCCATAAAGAGCAGGGTGATGCCTAAGCCTATGGCGAGTGCCATTATGCCGTTGCTGACGTTTTCTTGTCCTAGTGATGCTTGGATAGTACGTTGCTGCACTATGGTAATGGGTGCGTCTAATGAACCTGCACGCAAAAGTAGGGCTAAATCGGACGCTGCTTGTGGGCTGTCTAAATTGGTGATGCTAAAACGATTGCCTAGTTGACTTTGAATGGTAGCAACGCTGATAACCTTGCTGCTTTTGACCATCTCATCGGAACTGTTTTTATGGTATTCAGAAAATATAGTTACCATAGGGTTGCCAATATTGTCTTTAGAGAATTCAGACATCTTTTTACCGCCTATGCCGTCAAGCGCTAAGTTCACTAATGCAACGCCCATCTCGTCGCGGCCAGACGTCGCGTTTTCAATATTTGAGCCAGTGAAGATAGGCTTTGGAGCTAAACGTAAACGTCGCCCGTTTTCATCAGTAAAGGTCTTGATACCTACGGTGCCACTTTGCGCCATTTCATAGAAATCTAGCGAGGCGGTTGCACCAATAATACGTTTGGCTTGTTCAGGATCTTTCACCCCAGGAAGCTCAATACGGATACGATTTTGACCTTGGCGCTGAGTCACCGCTTCGGTAATGCCAAGCTCTTCAATGCGTCCGCGTAACGTAGTCAGGGCTTGAGCCATGATCTCATGATGAAAGGTGGTAATACTTTGCTCTGAAAATACCAACGTTCCATCGCGATCTCCGCTAGAGGAATATGTAACACCGGGTAAACGTTGTTGTAGCTCATTGACAACGCTTTTAACGCTTGCGGCTTGGTGGCTTAAAAAGTGTAAGTTGATTTTATTTTCAGTATCGGCAATTTTTACGCTCATACCGCGCAGACCTTGGTCGTGAATAATCTGTAGCGCTTCGTCTTTAGCATTGCCTATACGTTCTTGATCCGCTTTATTGGTGTCGACTTCAAGCACGAACAGTACGCCGCCACTCAAATCTAATCCGAGTTTAATCGGCGACATGCCCATACCTTGCAGCCAAGTTGGTGCGGCAGATTGACTACCCAAGCGCACTTGGTAATCGTCACCCAAGGTGTTTTTAAGATGAGCTTGTGCCTGAATAAGGGTTTCGTCGTCTCCTTCGATAACGATTTTACTATCACTTTCACCGTTAATAATTTGCTCAACATCGACCTGTTGTTGCTGCATCAACTCGCGCAGTTTCTGGGTGTTAGGCAATGTTTGGGTAGGGTTAATGGCACTGACGAGCAGGGCATTGTTGCTACCATAAAATGTCGGAATGGCATTCAAGCCTAAAATGATTACTGTGACAATAATCACTAAAATTTGCCAAGTATACTTGGGCTTTGAAGTAGATTTACGCATGTTCGTTCTCTTAAATAACCCGATTGGTTCAGCTTTAAATCTAAAGCATTAGGTCCAATCGAGAGGTGCAAGCGCAGTCATTCGCAAGCACGAAAAATTCGCTAGCTAAGTACGCTTAGGTACTTGAGCAACATAAAGTAGGTAGGCCATAAAAATAATGGCGCGAGAACGAGCTAACTTAGGTAAGTAATGGTCGCGGTGTACTGGGTATTACCGTCTTTCCAGCCAGCAAGGCGGCTATGAGTACTTGACGCATCAGGGCGTAAATACCAAGGAACGGCATTATTGGTGGTTAGGGGCGCTAAAAAATATTTTAGGCCTAATACTTCCGGTAGAAATTCATATAATAGAACAAAGCTCGGTTCACTTTGAAATACTGAACCAAACGCACTTGCAGCTTGACGCTCAAACGGAGGTAAGCTGACATTGTGGTTAATAACAACCTGATAAGCAGGAGAATCATTGCCCTCTTTTTTACTAGGGGCGTGGTTATCAGGTAGTTTGTCAGGGGCTTTTTTGCGATCTAGCGTTATCAGCTTTGCTGCTAAGGCTTGGCGAAATACATAAACCTTATTGTATTGAGTATTTGCGTCACTACTTTGCGAGTTACTGACCGAGTCCGCGTTATAGTGAAAGAGTTGAACTGCACTATTGGCTTGATTTGAGTTGTCAAAATGCTCTGCAGCGCGGGCAGGGGAAGATATCGCCAAAACAAGGGCAATCGTTAAGCTGAATACAAATGCGCGCCAAACCAACATGGAAAGTTAATTTAATCCGAAAATAAGAGACATGCCATCATAGTCGCGAAACACACAAACACAACAAATAAAGTGTGACAAAATACTAAAGACGCTAATAAAAAAGGAGCCTAAGCTCCTTTTTTCGGGTTATACCAATCCGCATTAATAAGTGACCTCCTCAGAATGCGTCCAGCGGTTTTTGATTAAGGCGTCGCTATGAAGTAATGGTTGTTCCCTTTCAAATAGTGAGAACGCAGAGCAAAAGCCGCTGGGGCATTCCTTGCAGGCGAGTTTTAAAAGAGCTTACACTGCGTTGCATGACTTCGAAAGAGAACAACTATTCATTCAGTCATGCGCCTTGTTTAAGCCCTTTTAAACTCTCGCTGAGTGATCACTTATTAACGTGGAATGGTATTAATACGCTTTATTTCAAGCCAGTGTTTTTGGACTGAAGTTTATTTACTTAATAAACAACATCTCTTGATATTTAGGCAGTGGCCATAAATCATCTGCGACCATGGTTTCAAGGGTATCAGCGTGTTCACGTACCTTAACCAACAGCGGGCATATGGTTTTGGCGCTAAAGGTCATGTGTTCCTCTGTGCTGGCAAAACTGTGCTCAGCCAGTGCCACTTTAAGCTCTTTTACCGCGCTCATCATAGCGTTAGCTTGTTCAACTGCTTCGCTTAAGTCAGTGTTTTCTAAACTCAAGCTAAGACCAGACAAGGTTTGGCTTACATCTGCAAGGTGGGTTAAATGCTGAGTGACCGCTGGATATATTTGGGTGGTAGCCATATCGATAACCAGCTTAGCTTCTACCTCTAGCGATAAAATATATTGCTCAGCGTACACTTCAAAGCGACTAAGTAATTCGTCTTTTGATAACACACCCGTATTAACAAACAAATCGGTGACTTCTGGCGCTTTAAATTCTGGTAACGCATCGGCGCTGGTGGGCAGGTTCTTAAGGCAGCGTACCTCAACAGCTTCTTTGTGCCATTGTTCACTGTAGCCGTCGCCACCAAACACCACATCGCCGTGCAGCTCCATTAGCTCTTTTAGTACGACAATAACAGCCGCGGTTTGATCTGTGCCGTTGGCTAACGCGGCCTCAAGTCGCTCTGCAATCCAATCTAATGAGTCGGCGAGCATGGTGTTCATGGCAACAAGCGGGCCTGACACCGACTGAGACGAACCTACTGCGCGAAATTCGAAACGGTTACCAGTAAACGCGAAAGGAGAGGTACGGTTACGATCGCCAGGGTCACGTTCAAACTTCAATATTTGTGATAAACCTAAGTCCATCAAGCCACCTTTAGCTTTTTCAAGCAATTTACCGGCTTTGATATCTTTAAATACGCTTTCTAGCTGGTCGCCTAAATAGACCGATAGAATTGCTGGTGGCGCCTCATTGGCGCCTAAACGATGATCATTTGAAGCTGAAGCAATAACCGCGCGCAACAAGCCTCCATGTTTATGTACACCGCGAATAACTGCACCACAGAACAATAAGAAGTTCAGGTTATCGTGTGGCGTGCTACCTGGATCTAGCAAGTTGCCTTGCGTCGCATTCCCCACAGACCAGTTAACGTGTTTGCCTGAACCGTTGACGCCAGCGAAAGGTTTTTCATGTAGCAAGCACAAGAAGCCGTGCTCTTTTGCCGTGCTTTTCATCAATGTCATCATTAACTGTTGGTGGTCTGCAGCCACGTTTGATGACTCAAAATAAGGGGCTATTTCAAATTGGCCCGGCGCCACTTCATTGTGATGTGTTTTGGCAGGAATACCTAAACGATAAAGTTTATCTTCAAATGCTTGCATGAAAACCTGCACGCGGGCAGGAATAGCACCAAAATAATGATCATCGAATTGCTGACCTTTGGCTGGCGATGCACCAAATAAGCTGCGTCCTGCTAATAGTAAGTCAGGGCGTAAATTGGCGAAATGTTCGTCTACTAAGAAGTACTCTTGCTCGGCTCCACAGCTGGCATTTAAAGGAGCAATGCTTTGTTCGCCCATCAGGCTAAGCACTTTGCGTGCGGCTTTGTCCATGGCGGCGTTTGAGCGCAACAATGGAATTTTTTTATCTAATGCCTCGCCTGTCCACGAAATAAATACGCTGGGGATCATCAAGGTCGCCCCATTGGCCGTATGCATAATGTAGGCAGGGCTGGTTGGATCCCATGCAGTATAACCACGGGCCGCGTTGGTCATACGCAAGCTGCCGTTAGGGAATGATGAACCGTCAGGCTCGCCTTTAATCAATAGGCTACCCGTAAACTCGGTGATAGCTGCACCCTCAGGGTTAGTGATAATAAACCCGTCGTGTTTTTCAGCGGTGATGTTGGTCATTGGGTAAAAGATGTGTGAGAAGAACTTGGCACCTTTACTAATAGCCCAGACCTTCATGGCTGAGGCCACTACATCGGCAGTAGCTGGGTCTAACGGAGCGCCGGTGGTCACTGTGTTTTTCATCGCTTTAAAGGCATTTTTAGACAGAGCTTCTTCCATTTTAGCGAGACTAAATACATCGGTTGCCCAAATGTCTGTTAGCGGGCTTGTTGCCTTGCACTCTTTTGGTGCTCTGTTAGTAATTTGTGTAATTGCGTTTAAACGTGAAGCATGGCCCGACATAGTTGTTCCTTTATATATGGATATTGGGGTGAGTCTGTGCAGTGGCAAAAGTACCGGTAAAATGCGACTTTCCTACTAGGTTTGGCTATTCAATAAACGAGCCAGAACATGGCGTTTAACGTGATTCAGCTAAAATTTATTTAAAAAGGCTAATAATTTCCCATTTGGTTAATTTAAAATTAATTAAAACAAAGGCTTACATTTTTAGAATCTGCTTAACAAAAAATCGCATACCCCTCAATCCGCTTAATGGAAAGAGCAGGGAGATCCATTTTAGTGCAGCAAGACTTCGGGTTATTGTTTGTTGCACTGAAATGGTGCTTTTGGCGTGTAAGCCTCGTTTTTAAGTGGGATTATGGCGAGTTTGGGCTCTTTTGCTATTTTGTGCTGTGACTTTGCGCTTAGATAAACACAAACTAGCGGTCTTTTAGAAAAGCACTAATCAAATCATTGAACGCTTGCGAAGCGTATATACCCGATAAAGCAGTTTACGTATTTCCGCAAAGGGCGGTTTACCACCAACTAATAGCTGTGTTTTCCCAATGCTTAACAAGCGACAAGTTAGCCTTTAGCTGTATTGGTACTTTTGTTGTCTGCTGGCCTGGCTTGCAGATATTGGTGAGTGATTTTCTCAGCAGAGCGGCCAGCAACATAGCCTCCTAACCCTATCTGTAATAAGGTCCATGCTTCATCTGCCAGTGGATTGGGTAACCAACCAAAGCTGTCCATTACGACTAAAACTAAAAACGTCAGCATAGTGATAGGACGCCAATTACGCTGGATCCAAGA
>Ga0207887_1000039_pt1 | contig 39303 bp, 28 predicted proteins | sample LinPmetageLP38_FD_184051 | JGI IMG/M metagenome (GOLD analysis project Ga0207887, IMG submission 184051) | Marine viral communities from the Pacific Ocean - LP-38 (SPAdes) | ecosystem: Environmental > Aquatic > Marine > Oceanic | place: Pacific Ocean | collected 2010-06-15 | reverse complement strand
TGGTAACAAGTCATCATTATTACTATCTAATGGGTTCATATCTGGATCTAGGGAATCACTGTTTATCATCATGCCATCATTGGCGCTGACCACTTCGTCATTGACCATAAACTCGATACGGCGATTGCGGAAGCGACCTTGTTCGGTTGAATTGTCCGCGATTGGCTCTGATTCGCCCATGCCTTTGGTAGCTAATTTACTGGCATCAACTCCCTTAGACACTAGATATGCTTTCACTGACTCAGCACGCTCCTGAGACAGCTCCATATTATAGGTATCAGAGGCTTGACTATCTGTATGACCGACAATCATCAGCTTCATATCAGGTACGTTATTGATGATTTCTGCAGCACGGTCTAACAGCGCTTTATTGACTTCAGGTATAACCGCTTCATCTACTTGGAAGTTAATCACCTGAATACTCAAAGCGCGGGCAACATCACGTGGATCTGGGTTTTCACCAAGATTGGTCATCGCCACATCTGCAGCAGCCAGACTATCATCAATCTCACCTTGCAAGTCTAATGGACCTTCAGCTTGCACGGTCATGGCAGGAGCAGCTGCTTGTAAGTCAGCAACCAACTTATCCAATGCAGCTTTATCAGGAGCATTGACAGTGATGTTATCACCTTTAATAATCATACTCGCGTTCGGTACATTTTTAATAATTGGTAATATCGTTGCCAACTGAGCAGATGCTGGCATATCTACTGCAAAGTTATCATCAACATCAGCACGGCATTTATTGGCTTCATCACCAAATGCACCAGTCAAAGCGTTCATAACATTGGTTTGTAGTGTCTCATCACCCACGCTCATACGACAAGCATACAGCTCGCTATTTTCACCAGTTGCGATACTTAGTGATGCAGGCTCAATTGCGCCTGCAACCGCTAATGCCTCATTACCTTGCGCCCCTTGCTGTACTGTAGCCGCTGGCGTTGCTACAGGCTCAGGGTTTTCTTGACAGCCTCTGAGTAGTGCCCAAGCCAGTGCACCCAAGATAATCAAACCAATAATAGGTAGCAGCGCTTTCATAAAGTTCTCTTTTGGCTCTTCTTCTCTTTGTAATGGCGCTGTACTGGTGGTATCAGAAATAGGTGTACCAGCCGTAGAGGTGGCAGCGACCGCACTAGCAGGCAAAACAGTACCCGCCCATGCAGGGATATGATGCTGATAACTGTTCAGGTTGTCATTCAAAAATTGCGGAACGGGCGTGGTACCAGCCAAGCTTTTGATCTCATGAAAAGCCAATGGCGCTGCCATCGCAATCAAACCACGTGAGGCCGTTGCATCGACATTATGTTTGCCTGCTAATTCGCGAGAGATTTGGTCGCGGTGTGCCCCTTCTGTCCATACACGGTCATAAAAAGCATTGTCATCACGGGCAATGTTTTCATTGGCAAAGCGGCTAAAAGTATCATTGTCTGCAAGACGAGCAGCAAAAATGGCATAAAACTGTTCTAGTAGATTTTTCTTAGCTGGGCTACGGTCATCTTCCAATACGGCTGGGCTGACGGTGCGTGTCAAGTGGCTAATAATATCCATAATATGGCTCTCCCCTTAATTTTTATTTATATGATTCGTTTGCTCAAAAAGCAGCTATTTCATTCTTTTGTATTCAATCGTCATAGTAGTCATGGTGGCGATAAATCCATCAAACTACTTTATTTGGTTTTGATTATTATAAAATTCTTAAGCTGCTATTCACAGTCTGTACGTTGTTGTGCAAATGATACAGTAAGTAATGTTTCGGATGGCACACGTAACTATAGCCAAGCTACATGAAAAGATAGGCCATATAAAAAGACACGCCATACAAAACAGCGTGCCTTATAAAAACTACCTAACTTGAGCTGGTTCAGCAACGATAATCGTGTTTGCCATCTCATCCACTTCTGAAGGTGAGAAAGGGCCTGGCGGTCTGGTCGTTTGATTATTTGAAGGAAAGTTGTTGGGAATATTACTCGCGCCATTGGTAGGCAGATTGTTGGGCGCATTATTAAAACTGTTATTATTGTTAGGCAAAGGAGTTGGTATCACACGATCTCCAGTATCATCATCTGATGCTTGGTATTCGCCAGAGTTACTATTTACCCCATTATTATTGAGTTGATTATTAATCCCCGCCCCATCATCTACAAACTGGTTATTTGCGTTTGCCATGTTGTTCGTAGCATCACCAATATTGCTATTATCAGGCAACGGTAATGGTGCTGTACTCTCGACCACCATCGCTGGTGCTAAGTTGCGTACTTCTGTAACCAGTTTTTGCAGCAGCATATTGTCTGGCGCCTCCAGTGTGAGACGATCATTTTGCACATGCAAACGTGCAAATGGTGTTGATCTAAGCATCGTCAAGACATTGGACAGTATTTCGGCAGGCATATTAGCGATTGTGGTTGCTACCCCATCCTGTATGTTTAATTCACAAATACTTGCCTGCTCACCAAAGCTTGTATTGAGTGCCTGTTGCAACGTGCTTTGCAGTGCAGCATCGCCAACGGTCGCGCTACAAGTGTACAAGTTACCGCCGTTGTCTACACCGACAATAAGCTCAACAGGAGTCGTTGTTGGTACAGGAGGCACGGGTGCTGGCTGTGGTTCAACAGGTGCCGTGGCCACAGGCTCTACTGGTATTTCATTATTGGGTTTCACTAATAATGCCCATGCTGCTAGTGCAAGCGCAGCTAGAGCTACTATTAATAAAAACACACGTATTAGTAGATCGTTTCGTTGATTGCGAGTGCGTACTTGTGCATGCTTTAAATTACTATTTTCTGCCAAATGGTAGGCTGCTGGATTGGCATGAATAGCATCGCTATTGGCCATCGTATCGTTATCTAACGCTTCAGTGTTTGCACGCTCAGCAGTTGATATTTGCTCTATACTTTCTGCATCATTATTCGTTGTTGGTGTGTCTATGCCAGCTATGCCAGTAGCTAAAGTAGCGTCCTCAATTCTATTCGATATGTCGTCACTTACTGGCATATGTACTGGCACATAGTCATCATCTGAATTGAAACTTGTTTGTATTTGCTGACTAACGCTTTGAGGAGCCGTAATCACAGCGGTTGCCCAGATAGGTAAATATGGTCGTAAAGCAGCCTGTTTTTCTTGTAGAAATGCTGGCAAGAACTGCCCATTAGCCAATACTTTTAGCTCACGATATGCCAACGGGGTAGCGCTAATTAGTAATTGCTCAGTTGTCTGTTCATCAATGTGATGGGTAACTGCCAATTCTTGGAAAATCGTTTTTTGCAGGCTTTTATCTTGCCATATTTGTTCAAATAGAGGGCTTTCATTATTACTGCTAGTAATTACTTGATCAGTACGCAGCAACTGTGAGTAAACCTGTGGCACAGCTAGGCGCGCGGCCAAAACAGCATAAAACTGCTCAAGTAGATTGAAATAGGCGACATTATTGCTGTCATCATTACCCATTACAGCTGGGGTTACTGTTTGTTCTAGCTGGTCAATAATGTTCATATTCCACTGCCTCTATCAGCCTTATTTGAATGTGCAAAAACTAAGCACTTATTTTATTTTTATCTACATCATTTGGAAATGTTACTTTTTTATCTAAGGCCGTACTCGTAACTAGTCTAAGCATTACCTTAGTTATTGGTGTCTTCATTACCATCGCTCTAAAAGTTTCACTTATGTTGCATGGTACACTGCTACATTATTCACTATAACCGCATAAAAAAGCATCGTTTTGTCACACAATAGGTATTTGCGTTATCGCAACTACTGTTAGTATTAGTCTATTGCTAATGGTTAGTACTTAATACGGATCAGACGTCAAACTTATTTTTTACTCAGCCGTAACGCTTAGGCTTTGAATATTGTCATTTGTAGATTGTCATTTGTAACATTGTCACATATCAGGCACGGCCTAAGGATTTTCCTTTGTTAAACCATACGACGCTTATTATCATTATTACCGTTATTGTCAGCTTATTGGCTTGGCAAAACAAGACGCTATTTAATCGACTGATTTTTTACCCGCCAGCAGTCAACAATGGGCAATGGGATCGATTTGTGACCCATGGCTTTATTCATGCTGATAGTATGCATTTGCTCTTCAACATGTTTACTTTGTATTTCTTTGGACGTGCTATCGAAGGACTATATCAGCCGTTTTTATTAGGCTACGGTTTTGTGGTTTTTTATGTGTTGGCAATTATCGTTGCCATGATTCCAAGTTACGTGAAAAATAAGAACAACGCCAGTTATTTGAGTCTAGGCGCATCAGGCGGCGTATCGGCTGTGTTATTTGCTTTTATTCTGTTAGCACCATGGGAGAGGATTTATCTCTTTGCCGTGATTCCTATTCCTGCGATACTATTTGCCGTCGCTTATATATTTTATAGTATCTATGCGGATCGACGCGGTGGTTCAAATATCAATCATATGGCTCATATGTGGGGCGGCGCATTTGGCGTTATCGCCACGATCGTTTTGGAACCAAAAGTACTACCGCATTTTATCAATGCGTTGCTATCACCGGGATTTTAGACATTTTTACGTATAATAAAGCTAGCACTTTAAAGACTGCAATATTTTATGAGCTCTATTTTGCGCAGGGTACACTTCTACATTTGAGATTTAGTAATACATTATGATTATAGATATTATCGGTGATATACATGGTTATGCAGACAAGCTGGTCGGTCTGCTGCATCAGTTAGGCTATAAGCATAACGGTCAGCACTTCGTGCCACCAATAGGTCACAGGGCTTTGTTCATCGGCGATTTGATCGATCGTGGTTCACAGCAACTAGCTACACTGGAGATTGTCTTTGCGATGCTAGATGCCGATGTGGCCGATGCAGTGATGGGCAACCATGAATATAATGCTTTGGCATATGCCACGCGCGATCCTGATAATACTAGCCAGTATTTACGCTCGCACAATGATATCCATAGACGCCAACACGAGGCGTTTTTAGCAGAGATACCATTTGGCTCAGAGCAACATGAGTACTGGTTGCAGCGTTTATACGAAATTCCATTATGGATTGAGACCGACTACGCCTGTTTTGTACATGCTTGCTGGGATACAGATAGCATGGCAATACTAAAACCCCTTCTGACTGACGATAACTGTCTGACTCCAGCAGGTTTAATCGCGACGGCTAAAGAAGATACCATCGCCTTTGACGCTTTAGAGCGAGTACTAAAAGGGGTTGAAACAAGCTTACCTGATGGCATTGTGATGGTAGATAAAGAAGGTACTGAGCGTACACGAGTACGAGTACGCTGGTGGCTAGATGAGTTAAATACACGCACACTTCGTGAAGTGTCTCGTGCTCCATCGTCCGCGTTGGCGCAGATACCACCTGATGCGCTGGCTGAAAATATAGAATTTGCGCTAAAAACTCATAAACCTGTGTTCGTCGGGCATTATTGGCTCACTGGTACCCCTGAGCCACTCAGTCCACAAGTTGCCTGTACCGACTACTCTGCAGCAGTGGATAGCGGTTATTTGACCTGCTACCAGTTAGATACCGAACAACCATTACCATTGACGGCCAAGCATTTTGTTCAGCACTATCACGATGAAAAGCAAACATAAAATCGTGATATCACTGCAATTAACGCCATACCAGTATTAAAAGTCAAACTTGGCTTTACGAGTGTAGCAAAATTTTTGTATGATGGTCTTTTTGAGGATATCCAATCATGAGCACCACGAATACTGCTGCTAACCAGAACGGTCCAATTACCTCTCCTGCTGGTCAGCCAAAAGTCGGCATTATCATGGGTTCGCAGTCTGACTGGGCAACTATGAGTGCTGCTGCGCAATTGCTTGCAGACTTTGACATTGCTTTTGATTGTGAAGTTGTCTCTGCACACCGTACGCCTGACAGATTATTTGATTATGCCAAAAGCGCAAAAGATAATGGTCTACAAGTGATCATCGCTGGTGCAGGCGGTGCCGCTCATCTGCCAGGTATGTGTGCCAGCCAAACGCCGCTACCTGTTTTTGGTGTACCTGTAAAGTCATCTATGCTGAGCGGTTGGGATAGTCTACTGTCTATCGTACAAATGCCAAAAGGCGTCGCTGTTGGTACTTTGGCGATTGGTGCTGCTGGTGCTTATAACGCTGCCCTACTTGCAATTCAAGTACTGGCATTGCATGATGATACGATTGCTACTAAGCTCGATCAGATGCGCCAGTCCCAGACTGAGACTATTCTTGCTAGCCCAACACCAGGTATTATCAATCCTTAAGTAAATATAAATCGATCAGCTTTTATAGCAGAGTCTTTTATATTTATAGCTTAACGATTGAAGCTATCACTGTATATTTTTAAGCAATTCTGAGTAGAGATAAGGTGCATACAGTGCACCTTTTCCTATTTTCACCCATTGAGTTTTAGATTTTCATAGCCCAAACACCTTATTCACTTTTATTCAAAGAGCCTGCCATGACTACAGCAAACGCTTATCCTGTTACCCAAACCATTCGTACCATCGGTATTTTAGGCGGTGGTCAGCTTGGTATGATGCTTGCCGAAGCCGCCATGCCACTGGGTTACCAATGTGTATTCTTAGAAGACAATCCAGAATGCCCTGCCAGCTTATACGGTCGTGTCTTTCATAGCGATCAATTAGAAGACTTTATCGCAGCAGCGGATGTCTTTACGTTAGAGTTTGAAAACACACCAACGTCTACAGTCGAGCAGCTTACCGCTTTATCAAAATCTGGCAGCAAGCAAGGTATGTTTCCACCACTGATTGCGCTTGATATTGCCCAAGATCGTCTAAAAGAAAAGCAGATGTTCAACACGCTTGATATTGCAACCGTGCCATTTATGGAAGTCAATTCTGAAGCTGAGCTCAAACACGCTTGTAAAGAATTAGGACTGCCTATCGTTCTAAAAACCAGCCGAGGTGGTTACGATGGCAAGGGACAGTTCATCATCAAGCAAGACAGTGACATTAAAGCTGCTTGGCTAGATCTAAAAGACGCTGTCAGCGGCAAAGGCTCACTTACGCCAACACCTGCGCCATTAATTGCTGAAGGTTTTATTAATTTTAGCCGTGAAGTCTCTATCATTGCAGCAAGAGCGCAAAATGGCCAGGTACGCTGTTACGATTTGGTCGAAAACCATCATCACAATGGTATTTTGGCCAAAACTCAAGCGCCTGCTGTTGGTACGAGTCACTTGTTTCAGCAAGCAACAGATGCTATTACCAAAGTCATGAACCACTTGGATTATGTCGGCGTTATGGCGCTTGAATTGTTCGTCACCAAAGATGCTCGCGGTCACAACGCAATACTGGCGAATGAGATCGCACCACGGGTCCACAACTCTGGACACTGGAGTATCGAAGGCGCTATTACTAGTCAGTTTGAGAATCATATCCGTGCCGTGGTCAACTTGCCATTAGGCGATACAGATAACGTCCATCCTGCGATTATGGTAAATGTGCTGGGTCAATACCCTGATATCAGTGCGGTGCTAAATATTGATGGCGCTCATTATCATAGCTATCATAAGGCTGAGCGTGACGATCGCAAGATTGCTCATATCACCTTGATGCCTAATGATGTGACTGATTTAGAACCTGCTATGGCAAAATTGGTTGCTATCTTGCCAAACAAGGTTGGTCTAGATAAAGAGTATGCAAATGTAGATACTCAGCCTAGTAAAGTAGACGTCGATACTAAGATTAATGCTAAAAACAGTGCTCAGAACAGTGCTCAAAATGATGCCACATCTGATGAACTAGACACTAAAGATAGCCAAACAGACAGCCTGACTGCTACTCCATTAAAATCTGAGAAGGCCAAAAAATAATGCAGATATGGGTGGACGCAGACTCGGTACCATTGATTGCCAAAGATTTGATTATTAAAACGGCTGAACGTACTAAGACCATGGCCATATTTGTGGCCAATCAGCCGATTAAGTTACGCAAGTCGCCCCTACTTGTTATGACTGTCGTGCCATCAGGGTTCGACAAAGCTGATGATTATATCGTCGAACAGATACAAGCTGGTGATTTGGCTATCACTAGCGATATCCCTTTGGCCAATGACATTTTGGATAAAGGTGGTATGGTATTGACGACGCGCGGCGTGGTCTACGACAAAAACAACATCAAGCAAAAGCTCAATATGCGCGACTTTATGGACACCATGCGCGGTACTGGTGTCCTAGAGTTGCAGGAAATGAGCGGGCAAAAGCCCTACGGTGATCGTGATAAAAAAGCCTTTGCCGATGGTCTCAATCGCTTGGTTCGTTAGTGCCTTCTATGGTTCTATCTGACGCCTACCTGTTCTGTCATCTATTATATGATGTCATCTGATCAACGTTTGCTTCCTTGCAAACTGTATACACTCTATAACCAAACACTATTCAATCAGCACGCTTTATAACGAAGCGTGCTAACTATCTTTGTTACTCTATATTCGGTTTTTAAGATAAATAAACTTACTGAATAATTTAAACAATAGAATTTAAATAAAAATAGGAATGATTATGAAAATTTTAGTCGTTGGTGCAAGTGGTCGAGTGGGCGGTGATTTGGTTAAGCAGTTATTGGCTGATGACCATCAAGTTATTGGCACGACTCGTCAGAAAGAAAAACTATTTGATAATGACAACTATACCCAGCTAGATTTAGACATTACAGCCAGTAAAGACTCTATTGAAAAACAACTGGATCAGGATATAGAGGCTGTTTACTTTGTTGCAGGATCTGGTGGCAAGAACGTCTTAGAAGTTGATTTGCATGGTGCTGTAAAAACGATGCAGGCTGCACAAGATAAAGGCATTAAACGTTATATTATGCTGAGCTCAGTCTTTTCATTAGAAACTGACAAATGGGATGAAAACCCTGGTATTGCAGACCTAAAAGAATACTACATCTCTAAACATTACGCCGATCACTGGTTAGTGAATAACAGCTCGCTGGATTACACTATTATACAGCCAGGCGCACTAAAAGAACGCGCAGGTACTGGTAAAATTACTATTAATGATACCAGCTCTGGTGAGAATGCCATCGAAGATGTAGCGACAACATTGGCTGCTGTACTCACAGCGGATAACACGATAGGCAAAGTCTTCAATCTACACAATGGTGACATCGATATTAATGAAGCAGTTGCTACCGTATAAATAAGTTTAGTATTAACAGAATTGATTGTGGACGCTAGATTTTAGAAGCAGCCGATACAAAAGGTCGTTATCGATTCGCCAATATCTAATTGGTAAATAGGTAGCGACCTTTTTATTATGTATTTAGATTATAGCTAACCTAAAAGACGCGTATTCAATCATGCTTGCCCACTGGGAAAAGGGATGACTTCTTCCAAGCTGCTTGCACCTGTTACAACCATTAGCAATCTATCCATACCGACTGCGATACCGCTACATGGTATCAAATCATTGGAGGCAGCTAATAGATGCTCATCGATTGGCATTTTAGGTAGATTATGACGCGCACGTAATTGATTGTCTTGTTCAAAACGGTCACGCAATGCTTGACCATCTGCTAGCTCATCATAAGCATTAGCGATTTCAATGCCATTGATATACAGCTCAAAACGTTTCGCAATTTTATTACCGTCTTTATCCATAGCGGTTTTCGCTAACGCAGCGGTCGCAGGTGGATACTCTATAATCAATGTCGGCAAATCATGACCTAGGTTTGGCTCTACGGCGTGACTGAATAACAAATCTAACCAGCTCTGACGACGATTTTCTTCGCTATCATCAGTATTATTAAAATTAAATCCTGTCAAACCCATATCTTCTGCCACGGCTCGCAATGCAGTTAAACTCGCTGTCAACGGATGTATACCAACATAATCCATAAAAGCATCGACATAGCGATAATGACTCATCACAACAGAATGACCATAAAGCGCTTCTAACAACTCATTAAGTTCAGTTGCTATCTCGTCCAGACTATAATTCGGTTGATACCATTCAAGCATCGTAAATTCAATATTATGACGCGTACCTATTTCATTATCACGAAAGACAGGACAAATCTGATAAATAGGTACTTGCCAGCTGGCTAATAAACGCTTCATTGCAAACTCAGGCGAGGTATGCAGATAATAAGTGCGCGGACGGTCTTGATAGGTCACATGAGCTGCTACAGACTGCAAAAAAGTGTCTGTATTGCCTGCTTGGGATAATAGCGGTGTCTGCACTTCCAGCACTTGTCGACTGGTAAAAAACTGACGAATATTGCTGATAAATTGCGCACGCTGTTGTGCCATTGCAAGTGTCATGGTTGGCGCGTAGCTAGGCTTAGAAGTAATAAGCTGCGAAGAAATGTTATTTGCTTGAGTCATTGGGCTCTACTGCGACTGATTAATAATTGGTTGCTCAGTATCTCGTTTAATTAAAACTGCCACTCACGGCGCAAGTTATAATCACGTCTCAGACCGTCGAAGTCAGCACCACTTACTTGCCCATCAACTGCTTTATTTCGTAACGAGGTATCATCTTGCATGATGTCATAAAACTTTGGCAGTCTGTCTGGATATGATTTTAATTCAGACCATAAGAACATATTTAACGGTAGCAGATTGGACATAGATTGAGCTAGAGGTATCGATAATTTTTCGCACAATGCATCATAAATAGTTTGTGTGCCACGCAGCTTACCTTCTAGCGTATAGCCAGCGATATGCGGTGTAGCAATAGCAAGTTTGGATAGTAAGCTTACTGCGACTTCCGGCTCATGCTCAAACACATCTAGCACCACTTGACGTCCAGTACGCTCAATATCGGCTTCAAGCGCACTTTCCTCAATTACAGGCCCACGTGCACTATTAATCAATATCGTATCGGCAGGCATCGCTGCTAATGCAGCTGCATTAATCAGATGACGTGTTGGGTAATCACTACCTTTAGGATTCGTCGCATTCTTTTCATTGGTCAAAGGCACATGCAGACTAACCACGTCACTTTGGCTAAGTACCTGCTCCAAGCTAGCATTGTTAGTTTTGGAGGCTGGTAACAGGGGATCATAACCTAGCACCTGCCAACCCAAATCATAGGCATATTGAGCAAGCGTATTACCGATATTACCAAGGCCAATGATACCTAAGGTTAATGACGCCGACTGCTGCCAATACTGCGGACGCAAAGTGGAAATAGCCGTCAATACATATTGAGCCACAGAATGCTTACTACAACCAGCCGCATTGGCGAAAGTGATATTGCGAGACGCTAGATAATCTTGGTCTACATGGTCGGTACCAATAGTCGCAGACCCAACAAATTGCACGCTGTTATTATTCACTAATAGCGCTTCGTTTACTTTCGTCACCGAGCGTATCAGCAGTACATCTGGCTGTACTCTAGCAAGTAGCGCTGCATCAATAGCTCGACCAGCAACAGCAATGATATCAACCGTATGCTCAGTCAGATGACCAAGCGTAGAGTCATTAAAAAAATCATTCAGACTGGTGATATTACTGTCCGCTAAAATAGTGATATTTTTAATTGTACTTAATTTATCGGTCTTATTATTCGTCGAATCTGCCATATTCTCATTTGTCATTATTCATCATCTCTATCGATAATTTTTTACATCGTATTTGCTAGCGACTCATTATTCCGGTCCATGCACAGGATCTATCGCACGAGGGTCAGAAAGCATCACCTCTTGCTGAGCAAATATCTCATTCTTATGCTGCGATATCCACTCGCGCCATACCGCAAGCCCAATAGCCAGCACGACAGGCCCAATAAACAAACCAACAAAACCAAATGCTGTAAGACCACCCAGTACACCAATAAAAATAATGATAAAAGGGATTTTGGTCGCGCCGCTAATGACGATAGGACGAATCAAGTTATCTACCCAGCTAATCACCAGTACACCCCACAGTGCCAAACCAATACCTTCTGCAGTATGCCCTTGACTCAATAGCCAAATCGACACACCGCCCCAAACGAATGGTGTGCCGAATGGAATCAAGGCAATAATAAACGTGACAATGGTCAATAAGATAGGACTTGGCGCACCAGCGAAGTAATAGCCGATACCAGCCAATAGTGCCTGAGCCAATGCCGTCAGCCCAATGCCGTATACCACAGCGCGCGTAGTTGTACCCACAGAATCGATGTAACCATCAATGCGATTACCGATGATGTTACGCAGCGCTTGACGAATCTGCCGAACCAGACTGGTGCCATCACGATAAAAAAAGAAGAGTGTCATTAACGCCATACCGAGTTTGGCCAAACTACTGAACACCACATCAAAGGCTATTTTGCCATAATATAAATGCGACTGAACCCAAATGCGAAAAGCTTCTAGCGTCCCTTCTGGGTTTTTATTGATACGCCACAGCACGTCTTTGACTTGCTGGCCGATGATAGGCAAATCTTTGAGGGAGTCAGGCACATCTAAGTAACCTACCTTGATACGGTAAATCAAATTACTGATTAAACTTAAAGCTTCTTGCTGCAAGATAAACACACCGATAACCACTGGCACACCAATTATCAGTGAAATACTCACCGTCATAATAGCGGCGCTAAAGTCTGGGCTTAGCTTTACCTTTTCATGGAAGAAATTATAAATAGGAAAGGTCACATAGGCCAAAATCGCTGCCCACAGCGCTGGCACAATAAAAAATTGCACCACTTGAAAACACAATACGAACAGTACCACTAGCAACGTAATTGCCAATAAGCGCTGAATAATAAATTCTTTTGTCCAGTTTTCAATCATAGCGTATAAACCAAAAGCGGACAGCAAACGATAGTTTTGCTGGCGAGTTTATAAATGTGTGATGAATATCAGCTCTTAGACACTGTCTGTAAGCCATATCCATTAGCGAGAATTGCGAATCATACAAAAAAGCATTGGGTCGGACTTATGAAATCATATAACGATTAAGTAATATGGCAATTAAATAGTATGACGATTAAATAGTATGAATGTGCCCAGTTCCATACCGCGAATTCAAAGCCCTTTCTCATTATAGATAAAATAATAAAAATGCGGTTAGCACGCTTTATTATGCAATAAAGCATGTGAATTATATAACGCGTTGTTGTAATCTTTACTTACAACTTTGTCTATGCAAGCTTACTAGATGACGACGATAATGACTAGCGCATAATGCATGAATTTAGTGTGTAAAAATGATGTATTGAAAACTGCTTTTATGTTCAGCTTTTAAACTGTTATCTTATAAGGGAATCCACTGGTGCGTTCTATTTGTCGCGACAATTGATGTTATACTAAAGCAATTATTTTAAGCTTTTCAGTGTAGTTAAGTTTATTTGCACATGTTTATTTACATCGTCGTACAGACATTGAATCCTTTGAGCCAGATTTCAACACCTGCTTATATCGTCTTCTTTTAGACTATCATAAGTTCTCATTTTAGGGTGTCGCTATCACTTAGAGTGAGTTACTTGAGCAAAATCATAAGTCTTTTATAAAGGCTTATACGAGATTTAGACTCAGCATATCAGCTCAATATTTGAGCTGATATGCCAGAGCGCAGTTTTGAGTTAATTTCGGATTTACTTTGATTTTATTTGAAATCAATGCAGACACACCAAATTTTAATAATATATCGATAGGAACAATAACAATGTCAAAAGACACTGATAACCCCAACTCTAACACCTCAAACGAAGCCAGTAAGACCAATAAACCACAAGATACTGTCACTTTTGCTTTAGCTCAATCACATTTTTTGGTCGGTGATATCTCAACCAACGTTGAAAAAATGCGTACCCTAGCATTACAAGCACGCGAACAAGGTGCTGACGTAATCGTATTCCCAGAGTTAGCGCTGTTAGGCTACCCTCCACAAGATTTATTGCTGCGTCCAAGCTTGTCAGGTCGCGTTAAAAGCGCTTTATCTACTTTGAGTGATATCGATGATATCGTCATGATTGTCGGCTATCCGCATGTCGATCATCACGGTACGTTTAACTCTGCTGCCATTCTACATAATGGTCATCAAAAAGGTTTTTACCATAAGCAAATTTTGCCAAACTATGGCGTGTTTGATGAGCGTCGCTATTTCGATAAAGGTCGTAATCAAGTTTTATTTGACTATAAAGGCATTACTATTGGTCTACTTATCTGTGAAGATTTGTGGGAAAAAGGGCCTATCTCCGAGCTTAAAAAACAAGGTGCTGATTTAATCGTAAGCTTAAATGCCTCGCCTTTTGAGATTGAAAAGCAAGACAATCGCAAAACCATGCTTGCCAAGCGTAGCCGTGAAAACAAACTACCTATCGTCTATGTCAACGCAGTGGGCGGGCAAGACGATCTAGTGTTTGATGGTGGCTCTATGGCTGTACAAGCTGACGGTAGCATTGCTCATGAAGCACCACGCTTTATGAACCAGTTGCTACTGGCTACGTTAGATGTAAAAACTGCTAAGTTTAACGAGCAGACCAAAGCGCCTCTAACCTTAAGCCGTGAATCTGAAATGTATCAGGCGTTAGTCGTCGGTCTACGCGACTATGTCAACCATTCAGGGTTCTCTGGCATTATTGTCGGGTTATCAGGTGGTATTGACTCAGCATTGACGCTCTGTATCGCTGTTGACGCTCTAGGCGCTGACAAGGTATATGCAGTTATGATGCCATACGAGTATACTTCTCAAATCAGTCTAGAAGATGCTCAAGCACAGGCACGTCGCCTAAATGTTTCTTACACCGTCTGCCCTATTTTTGACGCTGTCGAAGGCATCCGTCATACGTTAGCGCCGTTATTCAATAAGTCACCAGCGGATACGACCGAAGAAAACATCCAAGCGCGCGCTCGCGGTGTGATTTTGATGGCACTGTCTAATAAATTCGGTCATTTAGTTATCACAACTGGTAACAAGTCAGAATTGGCTGTTGGTTACTCAACGCTATATGGCGACATGGCTGGCGGCTTTGACGTACTAAAAGACGTATATAAGTCTCAAGTTTATAAATTGGCAAGCTATCGTAATCGTTTAGAAGATACGCCTGTCATTCCTGAGCGCGTTATCACTCGTCCACCATCGGCTGAATTACGTCCAGATCAAAAGGATCAAGACAGCTTGCCTGACTACGATGTGTTAGATGGTATCTTGACATCATATATCGATGAAGACATGGGCTATCAAGAGATTATTGATAAAGGCTTTGATGCTGAGATGGTCGCTAAAGTCATCAAAATGGTAGACAACAGCGAATACAAACGCTTGCAATCTCCTATCGGTACTAAGATTAGCCACAAAGCTTTTGGACGTGAGCGTCGTTATCCGTTGGTTAATAAGTGGTCAATCAAAGGTTAATTACCATACACCTCTTAACTTCTACTATCTATAAGTTGAGAGGTACTAGTTAGCCAGTTTTACAAGATATCGAATTTTTTACTATTAGCTGGGTGCTTGCCCAGCTTTTTTGGTTTTTATCTACCAAAAATTTTTACACCTAGCCATATTCTTTTCTACACAGTTTCACTAACTATTTTGCCTTAATTATCTTTATTCCTTTTTCGAGTACGTCATGAGTTTGCTAACCGCTAGTGTTTTTCTTCTTTTACTGCTTGCCTTAAGCACCTTTGTCTCTGCTGCCGAGATTGCCATCGCCGCAGGCCGCAAAATCAAGCTCCAAATTATGGCAAAAGAAGGCGATGTTCGCGCACTTGATGTGCTCAATATGCAAGAGCATCCTGGTAGCTTTATCACCGTTGTACAAATAGTACTAAATGCGGTCGCTATTTCAGCTGGTGCCGTGGGTGAGTCGGCCATTAGTCCTTATCTCGAGCAGTTATTAAATAGTGAAACGATAGCATCAGTTATATCATTTGTACTTATCACGAGTTTGTTTTCACTACTTGCCGACCTAATGCCTAGGCGTTTGGCCATGTCAAATGCTGAGACGATAGCGGTACGGCTCGTACGCCCGATGATGTTGTTGATATTTATACTAAAGCCCATTATATGGGTGTTCGATGGGGCTGCGAATATCCTGTTTAAGCTTTTTGGCATCTCAACCATACGTCAAGATGATATGACACCAGAAGATATTTATGCAGTGATGGATGCTGGTGCTGAAGCGGGTGTACTAAAGAAGCAAGAGCATCACTTGATCGAAAACATCTTTGATATGCAGGAGCGTACCGTCACCTCAGTGATGAATCCTCGAGAAAATATCGTTTATTTTGATACCAAGACAAGTACCGAAGAAGTCGTGAATATCATGATTGAGCAGCCACACAATAAGTTCTTGGTCTGCCATGATGATGATTTAGAACATATCGTTGGTTATGTGGAATCTCGTAGCTTTTTGGCTTTGGTTTTGAACCAACAAGAAGTTAGCCTGACAAACAAGACTCTATTGAAACCAGCACTTTTCGTGCCTGATACGTTGTCTTTGTTTGAAGTATTAGAAATGTTTAAATCTACTGGCGCTGATTTTGCGGTCATCGTGAATGAATATGCCCTAGTCGTTGGCATTATCACCTTAAAGGACGTGATGAGTATTGTGATGGGTGAGTTGGTAACGCTAGAAGAACAACCTATTGTCCAGCGCACTGACAATTCGTGGCTAATCGATGGCATGACCCCTATAGAAGATGTGATTCGTGCATTAGATATCGTCGACTTACCACGAAGTCAAAATTACGAAACTATCAGTGGATTTATGATGTATATGCTCCGAAAAATCCCTAAAAAGACCGACACGATTGAGTATGCCAATTATCGATTTGAGATTATCGCGACTGATAATCTTAAAATTACGCAGATGCTAGTCACCAAATTAGAAGATGTCATTTAATCTACTGGCTAGTTAAAGGATGCTTAACTAGCTTCTTCACATTGCTTTAAGCACGCTGACCAAAGATAGCAGTGCCGACACGTACCATCGTTGTGCCATTTTCTATCGCTTCCGCCATATCACCACTCATACCCATACTAAGCGTATCCCAACCACTTAACTCTGAATGGTCAGCTTTGATCTCTTCAAACAACTGCTTAGTTCGAGCAAAGGCATCCGTATTTGCTTTAGCAGGAATAATCATCAGACCACGTAGCTGCAAACGCTCGTAGCCTTTGATCGCTGTTATCAGCTCTGGCAACTGGGCTGGCAGGCATCCTGACTTGCTATCTTCGTTATCGATGTTTAATTGGATCAACACATTCAATGGTGGCAGGTCAGCTGGTCGTTGGTCATTCAATCGTTTGGCGATGATATCGCGCTCAACCGTTTGCACCCAATCAAAGTGCTCTGCAATGTCACGTGTCTTATTACGCTGAATACTACCGATATAATGCCAAACGATACTCTTGCCTACAGGCTGGGCTTTAAGAATAGTAATTTTTGCGATGGCCTCTTGTAGATAGTTTTCACCAAAATCACACTGTCCCTGCTTCGCTAAAGTTGCGATCATATCGGCAGGTTTCGTTTTCGAAACAGCCAGCAGCATAACATTATCAGCCTGTCTGTCAGCATGATCACACGCTTGCTTCATCTGCTTACTAACTTGTTGCCAATTATCGATAAGTGTCACTTCATCAATATTGCCATTCATTTCCTTCATATTCTGCCCTTATTGCTTGATTAATTTTTTGAAATTTTTTTCTGCAATTTTTATTATAAAAAAACATAACTATCCGATTTTTAAAAGTAAATTAGAAATAACTCCTATAAGAGTTATTTTAAAACGATCCAGTTCTATTTTTTCTTAATTTAGTAGATGGTTAAATACTCATAGTCTTGTTATGATATTGTTACATGCTTTAACATATGCTGCTGAATATGCTAGTGATGGTAAAGACCTGTACTGGTGAGCTTCTTATCATCTCTTATTATACTAAGGCTATCGATAGATAGTTTACCACGTACTTTTATAGTGTTTTGTCTTACCTAGACTAAGTGATAGGAATATCAAATTATGGCTGAAAAAAATAATCTTAATATCGAAGACTTGCTGCGCTTTACGGTTAAGCATAAGGCGTCAGATTTACATATTTCAGCGGGTATGCCGGCAATGATACGTGTTGATGGTGAAATGACACGTATTAATATGCCAGAGATGACCCATCAGGTCGTGCATCAGCTTATTTATGACATCATGAATGATAAGCAACGTGCTGACTTTGAGGAGTTTTTTGAAACGGATTTTTCTTTTGAAATTCCTAATCTAGCACGCTTCCGTGTCAACGCTTTTAATCAAAACCGCGGTGCAGGCGCTGTATTCCGTACCATTCCTTCCAAAGTATTAACGATGGAAGACTTAGGTATGGGCGATGTCTTTAGACGCGTTTCAGACTTTAAGCGTGGTGTGGTATTGGTCACAGGCCCAACAGGCTCAGGTAAATCAACAACACTTGCGGCGATGATTGACTATATTAACGAAAGCCGTAAAGAGCATATTTTAACTATCGAAGATCCGATTGAATTTGTGCATCAATCTAAGAAAAGCTTGATTAACCAGCGTGAAGTACACCGTGATACTTTGGGTTTTGAGCCAGCATTGCGCTCTGCCCTACGTGAAGATCCCGATGTTATTTTGGTTGGTGAGCTACGTGACCTTGAGACTATCCGTTTGGCATTGACGGCAGCAGAAACTGGTCACTTAGTATTCGGTACCTTGCATACTAGCTCAGCGGCTAAGACAATTGACCGTGTTATTGATGTATTCCCTGCTGCTGAAAAAGATATGATCCGCGCTATGCTATCCGAGTCGTTGCAAGCTGTTATTTCACAGACCCTGTTACGTCGTCAAGCAGGTGGACGTATAGCCGCCCATGAAATAATGATAGGCACCCCTGCTATCCGTAACTTGATACGTGAGAACAAAATCGCTCAGATGTATTCTGCCATCCAAACAGGTGCAGGCGATGGCATGATCACCCTTGATCAGACGTTAAAGAACTTGGTAAGTAAAGGAACCATTAGTAAGGATGTTGCACGTCCTTATGCCAAGCAACCTGAGGCATTTTTATAGTACTGACAGACAGTATTGACAGATACCATCAAAAATAACAAACAACTTATGGTCTCTGTAATTACTTTTTTACTTTTTACTGACGTATTTAAAATATGATTTTAATTGACTTACATCTGGTACAGGTGCGATATGGACATTGATAAACTATTACAATTAATGATCAGCAAAAATGGCTCTGACCTTTTTATTACTGCTGACGTAGCACCTTCCATGAAAGTGAATGGAAAAATTTTACCTGTCGGTAGAACACCTTTGAGTGCTGAACAAACCATGAGATTGGTCAAAGGTGTAATGACACCAAGCCAGCAAAAAGAGTTTGAAGATACCAACGAGTGTCAATTTGCGATCTCTGACGAGGCGCAACAAGCTCGCTTTCGAGTCAGTGCATTTGTACAACGCGATATGGCAGGAATGATTTTACGGAAAATTGAAAACAACATTCCAACGGTCGAAGAGTTACGTTTACCGCCAGCGCTAAAAGAATTGGCCATGAAAAAACGCGGTATTGTTCTATTAGTTGGCGCAACAGGTACAGGTAAATCTACTACCCTTGCTGCAATGATAGGACATCGCAATCAAAACTCTCATGGTCATATCATTACGATAGAAGACCCTATTGAGTTTGTTCATAAACATCGCGGCTGTATTATTACCCAGCGTGAAGTTGGTATCGATACTCATTCATTTGAAGCAGGCCTAAAAAACACGCTACGCCAAGCACCCGATGTCATCTTAATCGGCGAGATTCGTAACCGTGAAGTCATGAACTACGCTATCCAATATGCTGAGACAGGTCATTTAGTGTTTGCAACGTTGCACGCAAACAATGCCAACCAAGCAATTGATCGTATCATTCACTTCTTTGAAACCAATCGCCATAATCAGTTGTTTATGGATTTGTCGCTGAACCTACAAGCTATTATCGCGCAGCAACTTATCCCCACACCTGATGGTAAAGGACGACGCGCTGCTATTGAGATTTTGCTAAATTCGCAGCTGATTAGTGACTATATCCGTAAAGGAGAAGTCCATGAAATCAAAGATGTGATGACACGCTCACGAGACAGTGGCATGCAAACCTTTGATCAGGCACTTTTTGATTTGTATGAACAAGGAGAGATAACGTATAAAGAAGCGATTTTACATGCCGACTCTCCTAATGATCTACGCCTAAAAATTAAGCTCAGTAGCAAAAACGGCAAGGCTAATTTAGATGAAGGTGCTGATAGTTTATCGTTAGATGTGAGCTAAATTATTGCGCTTTCTAGGCATAATAGACATATAAAAAGAAACCCTCGTTATAAATAACGAGGGTTTTTTACTGTTCAATATCGTAGTACTAGTAGAAATAAGCGTTTCTACTAGTACGCTAGACAATTATTTCGCGCTATCTCTACAGGCTTGATCCGCACAAATGCCATATAGCACGAGAGAATGCCCAGACAGTTTAAAGCCATGTTTTTCTGCTACTTTTAGTTGCTCTTCTTCGATGACTTCATTATGAAACTCTATAATCTTGCCACACACATCACAAACTAGGTGATCGTGATGCTCTTCTTGGGTAATCTCAAATACAGATAGATTGTTTTCAAAGTTATGACGCTCAACAATACCTGCTTGTTCAAACTGTGTTAGGACACGATAGACAGTGGCAAGACCTACATCTTCACCTTGCTCGATAAGTGCCTTATATACTTCTTCTGCACTCATGTGATGCAGCTCTGCGCTTTCTAATAGCTCTAAAATTTTGATACGAGGTAACGTGACCTTGAGTCCTGCTCTACGTAAATCTTGATTGGTAAAAGAAGCCATAATATCCCTTTTGACTGTGACAGCCTTAACAAATAGAAAATATGAGATAAATAATCAACAAAGATTATTTTTATTTAATATAAAGTAAATGATCAATAATAAACTGATGAAACTTACGCAGACATCTCTCTTATTATTTTCTAAATATCGAGATGCAAGCCTATGAATTTAAAATATAATTAATCTAACTATTCAGATTGTGTTTGGTAAATAATGTCGTAAGTGGTAGGCAATTGCAAGTAAATGACGTATCATTTGTCCAAGATTGTCGGTCAGACTGGTACGACCTAACACTGGCCACACCTAATTCATTTCTTATGAGTCATCTTACCATGATAAAGACATTAAATTTCCGTCCGTTAAGCCACACAAGCGCATTACGTAAGATCGTTATCACCAGTATGCTTAGCGCTACTGTTGCTATGTCTGGCTGCTCATTATTGAGTGTTTATAAGATTGATTTGCCACAAGGCACAGCGATTACGCAAACCCAAGCCCAGAAGCTAAAAGTGGGTATGAATCAAAACCAAGTTCTTTATACTCTTGGCAGCCCTGCGATTCGAGATACTCTTGAACCTAAACGCTGGGATTATATCTATGACTACAAAGCAGGCACTGAAGGTAGCCGCAAAGGCATCGCAGATGTCAAAAATGCTAGCCAGCATTTAGTTGTTTACTTTGATGATAATGGTTTGGTCACGCGCATCGAAGGTATTGAGAGTCTGCCAGCATCATAGTCAGCGAAACCTATTAGCTTAGATAGTTAACGGTTTAGCTACGAGATTTATTTTTGCGCTGAGACATAGGATCAGCGCTTAAACTGCGATATACCTCGATACGATCAAAAGGCTGTAGCAAATAGCTTAATGCCTGTTTCTGTGCATAAATACCCACATGCCAACATTTCGCAGTTGGCGTGGTGATATCTATTACTTGCTCACACCACGCTGCCAGTTCTGCAAATTTCTCAAGCCATCCTGCTTGCGCCAACGCTTCATGCAAACTAGTATCTTGTCTAACCTGCAAAGCTAGATAATGCTGGCGCTGCTCATCTTCAGCATACGCCAGATATACGGTCATTAGATTGGCTTGCGTAGACTGTGGCACGCTGTTGTCACGACCTTCGACTGTTAGCTCAACCACTGCATCACCCAACCTATCAATGCTAGCAGCAATGCTAATGGTACGACTAAACGTATCGCTACTCGCCACAAGTTATAAACTGCTTCATTGCTAAAATTTAACGACTTGCGTAGATGGCTGATTTTCATCTGCCATCCCGCAAATACTGATAATAATAGTACAGCAATGCTACTAATAATGACCAAGATGCCAACTAACCATGCTGTCGGTATCGCAACCACTAATAGTAACGCTACAGCAAAAGTGATTATCAAACTAACTAATAATCCAAACTTATGCGTTAACTGCTGAGTACTGTAATGTAGCAAGTAACTGGCTACAAATAACACCCCACCCCAATATAACAGCTGTCCAATTGGTGGTAGCGACATACCACTAGTAAATAAAGCCACTACTCCTATCAGCAGTTGCAATACCCAAATCGGTAACACTAGCTTGGTTGCACGGTACTCACGAGTAGCCGCTCTGTTTTTTACTTGCTGATTGTTTGCTTCTACCGCTGTGACTGTTTGTCTGCTTACCAAGTTCTGACCGAACCAGTATAATCCTGTACCCGCACCGACACTGACCAATGCTAGTGCGACTGCGCGTGCCCATTCTGTCAAACTGACATCAGTCATGGCAAAACCAACATTTGGTACACCATTTGCGAACCCTAGCAGCAACCCTATCACCATCAATCCCAAACCAATAGGTAGAGGTGCAATACCCAACAAGCTTAAGAGTAACGCGATGACCATCAGGCCTGCAGCAACTGCGAAGTTCGGTACATCGGGTACACTATTTAGCTCAGTTAATGCAGACAATATACCTGTACTTGCGCCAGATATAACCAACGCTGCAATCACAATAGAGACTAATGCCGCTAACCAACCAAAGCTACGCCAGATCGGACTGACATCTGCTTCACGAGTGAGCTTTTGCATACCCGCTAGAGGGCCTTCAACGCTACGATAGGCCAATGCTATCTCAGCGTAAACAACTGGCAGCGCAACCAATACCATGGCTAATAGCCATAGTAACCAAAAGTCAATCTCACCAATTGACGCAGGTGCAAACCAACGAAATAGCAATAACGGCAGTAGCGCCGCGATAAAATAAGAAGCATAACGGATCATCATAATTTCAATCCAAACGATCTAATTAATACCATTCACAAAAACTGGATTAGCAAACAAAACAAGTGCCATTACCATGCATGGTAGACTGAACATGTTTGACACGGCTAACCATATTTTGAAAATTGGTATAAAGTGAATAACGATAATTTATAATTATACAGAGCAACGACTGGCTTCTGTAAATGAATTCATCTAAATACTGTCTTAATATAAGGGACAAACAGTTATAAAAAAACCCCGAAATCGGGGTTTAGTCATTCAGATATAATCAATATGCGATTCAATACTCAGTGGCTTTACTCAATGGCCTTCTATGCAACGCAAAGCATGTATCAGATACTGAATCAGTGCGACTCAATTAGTGAATAGCACTTACATAGTCTGACAGGATACGAATGTCACGATCTGATAGTTTCGATGCAACCGTTTGCATCATACCCATCTCGCCTTCTTTGGCTGCATCATTGACTCGTTTTTGGTCATCGCTATCGATATCATCAACACGTCCAGCAGCACGGAATAGTTTTAGCTGAGTAGCAATATACTGAGCGTGCTGTCCGCCTAGCTTTGGAAATGCAGCCCAAGTATTACCTGCAGCATCTGGACCATGACAACCTGCACAGCCAATAACACCGCGCGACTTATCACCGCCCAAGAATAGCTTAGTCGCTTCTTGGTTAGTTGCAGGATTGCCGTAGCCAACGCCCCAAGGTGCTTGACTGGCGTAATAACCTGCTACGTTGGCTAGGTCTTGCTGAGACAAATTAGCAACTTGTGACTGCATGATACCGTTTTTGCGATAACCTGCTTTAAAGTTGACTAGCTGTTTATATAGGTACTTTACATTTTGGCCGCCAAGGTTTGGCTGTGCAGGAACAATGCTGACGCCATTAAGACCATGACAAGCGGCACAAACGGTTTCTGCAACTTTTTGACCTGCATTGACGTCATATTCAGGAACAATAATAGCAGCTTGTACGCTGAAACTTGCAACGCATAAGCTGGCAGCAGCGATTAACTTTTTCATTGATACAAATCCTACTAGCTCGGCGTAAGCATTATTTAGAGTGATTGCACTGGTAAGATACCTGATATAGCCGTCTCTTTAATCATGAGAATGGCGTATATTTTGAGGTCTTGGACACAAGCAGTCTGAAAGTACTTACTAACATCAGGGTTTATTTTCGATTATTATAGCAAGACTTTGTATCATTTGCCTACTTAATCATAGTATCCATCAGTTTTCTGGCAATACAATATACAATATGCCGCAAAAACAAAAAGCGCAGATAGGTTATTAACCCAGCGCTTTATTTTATATGCTTAACTTATATTTGTAAGTCGATTATTTGCTCATATATTCGATAAGTTTACGATAGTCGTCATCACTACATTTGTCGCAAAGACCACCTGCTGGCATCTGCGGCATCCCACCTTTGACAGACTTAATGAGCGTCGGCATACTTTTTTGTTTAATCAGCTGTTGCCATTTGGCACTATCACCTTTTTTGATGGCATTCAATGCCCCACTATCGTGACAGGCTGCACATGAGTTATTATAGGTAGTGGCGATATCTGCCGCACCTGCGCTGCTAATCATAATGCCACTTAATAATAGTGCAGCACTGCTAGCCGTTATAGCGCGATAACTCGTGCTAAGAAGTTTACTGATTGAAAACATAGAGCACCTCCTCGTGATATTTCACGTGTCTCATCAATCGTTCTATTAAACATCCTTCATTAAACATTGTAACAATATATGTCATATAAACATAGAGAATTTGGATATGGCTTTGTTAAAGCTGAGAACTTGTCTTAATGACTGACCAACTTTAATGTTATCCTACTATTTATATGATGCTAATCGCAGTTATTTCAATAAGTAAGACACGGAATAGTATAGAATAGCCAGTAATATTAAATAGCTACTTTTATGATTTGCACATAACTCTATTGATAAAGAACATACTTTTAACTTGATTTACCTATCGCTTGACCAATTACTTGACCGCACCGATGACTTGAATCATCAGCTGACTAAAATTTTATAATCGCATCCAATTTTTTAAGATTAATGAGCCATTTATGAGTACCCCGTTTAACGATGTCGCCGCTGAACATGCTTTGTTCAATACCAAATCTCGTCAGAAAATTCAACAAACTGAGTTTATGATGTCAGCACCTACCTTTCGTCTCTGTCCGCCTGATATGGGATTGGAAGTCGCTTTTGCAGGTCGCTCAAACGCTGGCAAATCATCAGCCATCAACGCCTTAACCAATCAGCGTCAATTGGCTCGCTCGTCTAAGACACCTGGACGCACGCAGATGATTAACTTTTTTAGTATCGGTGATACTGACAGACGTTTGGTCGATTTGCCTGGTTACGGCTATGCAGCTGTTCCGCTAGAGATGAAAAAAGAATGGCAGGTTGAGCTAGAAGAATACTTGGTATCACGCTCAAGCCTTGCAGGTCTGGTATTGATGACAGATATTCGTCATCCGCTTAAGTTTTTTGATGAGCAAATGCTGCACTGGGCAAACGATGGTGAGCTACCAGTACATATTCTGCTGACCAAAGCAGATAAACTGAAGTACGGTGCTTCTAAAAACGCCCTCCTTGAGACTCGTAAACGCCTGAAAAAACTGGGCTTAAACTGTACCATTCAGTTGTTTTCGGCTCTCAGAAAAGAAGGTCTCGATGAGTTGGCTGGAATAATGGGCAACTGGTATGAGTATCAGCTTGATGCAGACAAAATCATTGAGTCTTCTTTTGCGTTACTAGAAGGGGCTGAGTTAGAAGACGCTATTGAAAAGGAAAGCGGTGAAAAAGAAAACAAATAAACATCGTTGTCTTTAATAAAAAGGGTTTATCGCTATTACGATAAACCCTTTTTTATTGTCTGTTTATTCACTCATTATTATCATCGGTGTGCTATTAGAATAACGAGAATTATAAAAGTAGCTCTACCCGCATAGCAAATCCACTAGCGCTTGTGGAGTATCAACCTGATAGGTTGGATTTTGCTCAGCAAGCTCTACACTTGTTGCCGTACCATAGTTCACCGCTATACTGGTCATGCCTAATGCTGTTGCCATCTGAATGTCATAGATACTGTCGCCGATAAACACAGCATCAGAAACCTGCTGCTGCGTATAATCCAAGATATCGGTCAACATTTGCGGATCAGGTTTTGAGCCTGACTCATCAGCACAACGCGTAATTGCAAAATAATCATGGCTATCTGAGGCATCTAATACACGATCTAGCCCTTTTCTTTTTTTACCAGTTGCTACGGCGAGCGTTTTGCCCTGCTGCTGCAAAGTTTGCAACATATGCTCTATCGGTTCAAATAGCGGCGTACTATGACTATTGGCAATATAGTACTCTGCATAGGTTTGCTGAATCTCACGCAACTGCGCATCGTTTGCCTGCGGATATAAAATCTTAATGCCATTCATTAAACTCAGACCAATGATGTCTTTTACAGCTTTATCAGTCGTCTTAAACCCGTGTGTTTCCCCAGCCACATGCATAGAATCAACAATCAGGCCGATTGAATCCATTAACGTGCCGTCCCAATCAAAAATAATCAACGTCTTATCAGACAGATTGTGTTCTGCTGATGGTTGAGCATTTATAATGCGTTCTGAAATTGTAGCTGGTTTGGTCATGAATTTACCTTAATGAATAACAATAATAAATAGCAGATACTAAAACGTCACGGCGGCTTATTCGTAAAAATAAGATATCGTGACGTTTAAGAAAATACAAAAATAGTTTGGCTTAAGAATTAATTTTGAAAAACTATTCAGGCAATTTCGTTGTTTCTGGCAACCAATCTGCCATCTCTTCTGGCAATGGCGCAGTAATAGTCTTGTAGCCTGGGATGTCTAAGCGCCATGCATGTAGACACAGACGATGGACGCCTGATTTATCATGGACGTTATATTTGTCATCACCCAAAATGGCATGACCGATATGCGCTAAATGCACACGGATTTGATGAGTGCGACCCGTCAATGGCTTGGCTTCAATTAAGCTTACTGACTGACTATTAATCGTAAAGCGATCATGAATAATAATATCAGTCTGGCTTTCTTTCGCTTGTGGGTCTTGGCTATCTACTTTTACTCGGCGCTCACCACTGGCAAGTGTATAACGTAGCAATGGCGCATTGATACGCTGCTCATTAAGTGCAGGTTGACCTTTGGCAAGACATAGATAGTGCTTTTGAATGGTCTTGTCTACCAAATGCTGCTGCAATACTTTGAGCGTTGAGCGTTTTTTGGAAATCATCAGTAGCCCTGATGTGTCTTTATCAATGCGATGGATTAGCTCTAGGTATTTTTTACCCGTCACTTCACGCATCGCTTCGATAACCCCAAAGTCCAAGCCGCTACCGCCATGCACAGCGATACCAGAGGGCTTGTTTAGCACTAGCAAACCGTCATCTTCATAGACCACGCGAGCCAGCAAGCTCTTGGCAAATTCGGTACTAATAATTGGTTTTTCGCGCGTTGCTAGCTCTACAGGGGCGATACGTACCACATCTTCACGCTGCACTCTATCGTGTGCTTTACAGCGCTTATTATTGACACGTATCTCATCTGAGCGAATCATTTTATAGATATGTGATTTTGGCAAACCTTTTAAACGGTTTAACAAAAAATTATCCAAACGCTGATCGTGTTGATGGCGCGTTACTTCGAGGTAGTTCACCTTACCGAAGTTGCTAATCTCATCGTCAGCGCTTTGTGGGCGTGTTTTGCTATTGAAAATAGCAGGGGCTTCATGGGTAGTAGCGTCGTCAGTCATTTTTGAGTTTGTCATTTTTAGTTAGGTATTTACACAAAGATTTGCTATAGTTTAGCATGTTGAGCGACAATTAAGCAGAGGCGACAGCAATAATCATTGTTGTTACAAATAGTTGAACACCATTTTATTGCTTGTCAGTTTTCTACTACTTGCCAGTAAAGAGGTTGACACTATTTATCCTGCTGACCTGACACGTTTCATCTGATTTTAGGGCGCGTTATTTATTTAGAGGTATTACTTACCAAATATAGCCCTACAAATTAAAAATACTGTACTGAATGTTATTCGGTACCATAAAATAAATAGTGACACTAAATACCATCGCGTTAATAACGCTGATAATAAATCAGCTTATTAACCGATTACAACACAACACTGACTCACTAATTGCATGACAACGACCGTACTCGATAACCAATCATTATTTAATGACTATTTATCTGATGGTTCTTTATGCCAGCATAGTTGAGCAAGTATGGGTAGTTTAGCGTTAGGATCGAAAAGTATATCGATAGCTGCCTAAGTATTGGTGGTCAAACAGATGACGATAGCAATGTAAATACGATACCACGCTGACAAGCTGGTCCATTACTCTGTTTGCCAAGTACGCCCCGCTGATAACAAAAGCTGCGACACCTAACCTTGAGACACCCAAGATATTATTGACGTTATACAAAGAACGATAAACAAAGAGTAACCAATTGCTTCGCCTGAAAAACAACCGCCGAATGACGCCACTATATAGTAGCAATCATGACCGCGATATTATTGTTAGACTTTGATGGATGAATGGCAACAGCACCACGCCTTTTTAATATCAGTATTTTTTAGAACTGTAACTGACCCTCGCCCACGCTTACAACGTGCGCTGAAATCACTACCAATAGAACGTACTGAGAATAAGAGCGCTTTGACTCGCTGACCCAATCATATATGTACCAAGTTTACTGATGATAAAATATAAGTACCATAGCCTTACACCCTATATTACTGATATTAACGTGAGCACCGCTCATTACTTCAGGTAAAAAAAGAAGCCATTGAAAAAGCCCATGTGCTTTATGAAACCCACGATTTACGTTCTACCGTTAATGAACATCTACACACGCTAATCACAATATTAGCCACACTTGCCACTATGTCCTAAAGACTGTCTTATCGTTGTCATGCGTACTCATAGGATACAAATATGAAACGCATTTTGATCAACGCCACTCAAAACGAAGAGATTCGTGTCGCCTTATGTAAAGGCAACCACCTGTACGATTTCGACCTAGAAAACCGTACTCGCGAGCAAAAAAAATCTAACATCTATAAAGGTCATGTGACCCGTGTCGAGCCATCGCTCGAAGCAGTATTTGTCGAATATGGTTCTCAGCGCCAAGGCTTTTTACCAATTCGTGAAATCTCTGCTGAATACCTAAGCGGCAACCCACGTGACGAAAACATCAAAAAACTGATCAAAGAAGGCGACGAGCTAATCGTACAAGTCGAAAAAGAAGAGCGCGGCAATAAAGGCGCTGCCCTATCGACGTATGTGTCATTAGCCGGTCGCTACCTAGTATTAATGCCAAACAACCCTCGCGGTGGTGGTATCTCACGTCAAATCTCGGGCAAACTGCGTGAAGATATGAAGCGTATGCTGAGCAACCTTGATTTACCAAAAGGCATGAGTGTCATCATTCGTACTGCTGGTATTGGTAAGACTCAGGAAGATTTACAGCACGATCTAAACCACTTGCTCAATATTTGGCAAGCCATTCAAGAACAAAACCAAAAATACCCATCACCGCGCTTGGTTCACCAAGAAGCGGGCGTTGTCACACGTGCTGTTCGTGATTATCTACGTGATGATATCGCTGAGATTTGGATTGATAACGAAAACGCTTACATTGAAGCGGCTGGGTTTATTGATGCGGTAATGCCAAAACAAGCCGAAAAGCTACGCAAATATACCGATTATGAACCAATGTTTTCGCGCTTCAATATTGAAAAACAAATCGAAACCGCTTATCAGCGTGAAGTTCGTCTGCCATCAGGTGGTTCAATCGTTATTGACCAAACAGAAGCACTGGTCTCTATCGATATTAACTCAGCTAAGTCAACCAAAGGTTCAGACGTTGCTGAGACCGCTTACCATACCAACTTAGAAGCAGCCGATGAGATTGCTCGTCAGCTTCGTTTGCGTGATATGGGTGGTTTGATCGTTATTGATTTCATTGACATGAATGACAATAAGCACCAAAAAGAAGTAGAAAAACGTCTGATTGATGCGACCAAATATGACCGTGCACGCGTTCAGTTCGGCGATATCTCTAAATTTGGTCTAATGGAAATGAGCCGTCAGCGTCTACGTCCTTCCTTAGAAGAGTCAACTGGCTATATCTGCCCACGTTGTCACGGCAACGGTATGATTCGTGACTTGCGCTCATTGTCACTATCTATCATGCGTCAAATTGAGCAAATCGCCCTTAAAGAACGCCAAGGTGAAGTACAAGCAGAAGTCCCGACAGACATCGCAGCATTCTTATTAAATGAAAAGCGCGACAGCTTGGTTTATCTTGAGCAAGACAGTGGCACGCGTATCACTATTTTGCCACACGCGCATTTAGAATCACCAAACTTCAAGCTTCACTTCAATCGTGATGGCTTTGCACCATCCAGCTATGAGCGTATCACTGATACTCAGCAGCAAGAGCACAGTGACCTTGGCTACAATGTTGACTGGCAGACTGCTGAAAAAGAGCGTCCTGAACAGCAACCTACTCGCCAACCTCGTAAAACTGCAGATGATAAGCAGAGCCGCTCAAACACGCAGTCGAATGCAACTACGCAAGCACAGAACGATACGGTAAATCATAGCAATGATCGTCGTAATCATAAAAATACCAACGACGTGTCGCCTGCACATGCACCGCAAGCTAATAAAACTGCTAGTGTTGCCGCTCCAGTAGCACCGCAGACACAGAGTGTCGAAGCTACTGCTCAACCAAAAGCCGTTGCGTGGTTATCAAACCTATTTGCTCAAGCACCGCAAGCCACTACGACACCTAGTGTTAGTAGCCGAGATGCCGCTGAAGCAATCGAAGCGCTAGTAAACACGGGCGCGCAAAGCTTAGGCTCGTTTGGTCAAGTTGATAGCAATGCATTGAATAGTGCAGCTGCAACTAGTGAGCAGCCAACTCAGCAAAGCAACAGTCAGAAAAACGAAAGCCAACAGTCAGATAATAACACTAACCGTCAACAGGCGCGTCGTAATGACAGCGATACTGACGACAGCAGCAATGAAGACAGAAGAAGACGTAAGCCGCGTAAGTCTAGATCTTCTAAGCCGCGTCAAAGAAAAGAGACAACTGACGAGACTGCTGGCAAAGCAAACAGTAGTTCAGAAAGTACTAACTCAAACAATGCTGATGACAAGTCGTCTGATACTCAAGACCAAAGACAGCAAGACAAGCGTCAGAACGATAACAGACGCACGAACGATCGCAATCGTAATAACCGCCAAGATAGCAATCAACAGAACAGCAATCGTAACGCAAGCGAGCGCAGTGATGCTGATAACGAAAACAGCTCTAAAGCAGATGAGCAAACTCGTACTAAGCGTAAATCGCATAGCCAACGCGGCTCACGCGGTAAGCTAGAGCGCGGTGAAACACTAACGGCTGACAGTGTCAAACAGAGCAAGCAGCAGAACGCTAGAAACAACGATGCTGCCAATAGCAAAAATCAATCTAGCGCACGTCGCAATCAAGACCCTAACGAAGTCGTGCTACAGGTCAATGAAGCGCCAACTGAGCTAAAAGCCCCTGAAGTGGTGCATCTATCTTTAGATGATAGCAAATCCACACAGGCCAAAACTCAGCCTAGTGAGAAGCAAAGCGCGACAAATAACGTAGCAAAAGATGAGTGTTCAAACGAAACAGCTGCTCAAAAACCTACTGATAAGCATAGTAGCAATGAGCAGAACACTGACAAGCAAAACACCAGTGCTCCAAATGCTGACAAGCAAAGCGATAACGCAAAAAGTACGGTGGAAGCAAATGCTAATCAGGTAAATGACGATAAGCGTGCATCTACCGAACAAGCTAAGGTGCAAAACGATGTACCTAAGCATGAGCAGGCTGCTGAAGAGAAAAAAGCACCTGTAGTTGTAGAAGCTCAATCGACCTCTACGAGTTACACCGAAAGTAAAGCGGAAGCTCCAACGTCGGCAACTGCTGATACTGAAAAAGCTACAGAGACTCCAAAACAGCAGGAAACCAAGACTGCTGAAAATGTGAGTAAGGGCGATGAAGCTCAAAATACTCAGGCTGACAGTAATAGTGCAAGCACAAGTAATGTAAGTAACTCAGCACTTGAGCTGACCCATGAAGCACTATTTGGCGCACGTTACGTGACTGCTGAGAAATTTGGTCAAGCGAGTAACGATCCACGTGTAGTACTTGATCAGCAAGCCGCTCGAGCGGACAAGCCAGCTGCTACTAATGTGCCAGCAATACGTGGCACGGTTGGTGAGTTTATTCGTGCCACGCTACCAGAGGCACAAACTCGCTTAGCAGAAGAAGGCATTATCAACTGCTTTATCGCGACTATTGCGTTGCATAATGAGCAATCTCAGGGTGCTAATAATAGCTCTAATGCTGCTAGCCAGAGCTTTGACTTTAGCAATTATGGCTATCAACCATTGGCTGCCGACTACCTTGCACGCTTTGAAGTGATGACTCAAGCCGTCAGTCAATTCGCAGCAGCACAAGGTAAGACAGACGTTGAGCCACGTGCTATCACTAAGCGTGCTAGCAACGATCCACGCGGACAGCATCCTGATTATCAGGAACCCGCTGTATTGAGCGTACCTGCTGAACAAGTAAGTGACGCGGAACCAGCTATCACTGAGCAAACCGATAGCAAAGTCGATGCGCATGACGTTGAAGCAACTGCCCTCGCCAATCAGACACAGACAGAAAACGTCAGTGTTGATAGTGAGCACTTGCTAGAAGCCGAGCGTGCTCAGTCAGAGGCTAAGGATGTAGAAGTCGAAACCTCTACAGAGCAAACTGTCAATGAGGTAGAAGATGCTGCAGAAAACATAGCTGCAGAGACTGAGCAGACGACTGACTCGGTAGTAGTAGAAGCTACTAAAGAGGCTAGCAAAGATGATAGTCAAGCAGCTAAGTCTAAGACGACCATAGCCAGCTATAAAAACATGATCGAAAATGTGGCTGAGCAATTGCTACCACAGACCGGTATGTTTAATTTGACTACGCCAAAAGTACCAAAGGCGCGCAGTCGTAAGCCTAAGACGGAGCACAAAAAGCCGACGCAGGCTGAAAAGCTCGCATCTGATGATGCAGACAGCGACAGCTAGTCATATAAGCTCAAACGTAAAAGCCCCAAAGCTATTCGTAGCTTTGGGGCTTTTTATTTTAATACAGCCGAACTTACTTGCTAATTCAAACGAGAGACAATAAAAAGCAAATAAGCTTAATGTGCAGAAGACGCTGTGTCATCTTTACCACGGATTTTACCAATAGTAGTAACAATAGCTACCACAATAGCGCCAACAATCAGTCCGACCAATCCATTTAACAATGACGCGGTTAACCCTTCAAATACCCCAGTAAGATGGGCAATGTCTTCTACACTGTGATGCAAAAAGCTGATACCGTGAACGATAATACCGCCGCCCACCAAGAACATCGCAATCGTGCCTGCTATGGACAAAAACTTCATAAGCTTTGGCGCAGCCGCAAGCATAAACTCGCCAAACTTGCGCTTACTATCACCTGCTTGTGAGTTTTCAATCAAATGCAGACCCGCATCATCAATCTTTACGATGCCTGCAACTAAGCCGTAAATACCGACGGTCACGACAGCAGCCACTATCGAAAGTACGATGCCCTTTTGGACAATATCGCCACCAGCTGCTGTAATTGCGCCTAAAGAGATAACAATAATCTCAGCTGATAAGATAAAGTCTGTACGTATGGCACCTTTGATTTTGTCCTTTTCAAACGCGACCAAATCTACCGACTCATCTGCGTTGGCTTTTAAACGGGCATTTTGCTCTTCATCATGAGGCAACAACTTCGGCCAAAATTTGTGAATGACCTTCTCAGCCCCTTCATAACTCAGGTATAGCCCTCCGATCATCAATAGCGGAGTAATCAACCACGGTATAAAATAACTAATCAATAGCGCCGCTGGTACTAAAATCACTTTGTTCACGGCAGAGCCTTTGGCAACTGCCCAAATGACGGGGAGCTCACGATTTGGCTTAACCCCTGTGACCTGCTCGGCGTTGAGTGCTAAATCATCACCAACTAAGCCCGCGGTTTTTTTGGCAGCGACTTTGGTCATGACGCTTACATCATCCATTAAAACACTGATGTCATCGAGTAAGGTTAATAAACTGGCACCTGCCATGTGTGCTCCTTAAAGCAAATTTGTTAAAGTAAGTCGTTCTCAAATGGTTCATACAATGCACTTTATACAGATTTTTATAGAAACAATGCGATTAGCCATAGATTACAAGTTCAAGCAACTATGTTAAATAGCACAAATGTATCTTGTTTTTTGAATTTATGTTGATAGCTATTCTTTAAAGTTGGCTTTACTGATACTTCTTGGCTGCCTTCCGTTCGCTATTATTTGGCGTAAATATGGTAATATGAAGGATGTTATTACCTATCTTTTATTATCAATAAGTTATAAAAACTTCTTCAATGTTAGACCTTTAAAACACTGCCAAGACACATTACTATATAGAAAAGTTTATAGCGCTTTTTATAACGAACTCATGATTAGGCGCGACGCCTATAGGAAACCCGTATGCCGTTCCCCACTATCAAAAATACCACCTTACGTAATCCTCTTTCTCGTACCGTTCTATCTCGTTTTATGATGAGTGCGCTGTTAGTTGGTATCGCTGCTGGCTGCTCAAACAATGCCGCTGATGCAACCAGCAATACCAGTGTTGTAAACGCTGCACAGACAAATGCCACTGCTGCTAAGCCCTCAGCTGGTAATGATGCAACCGTGGTGAAGGCGTTACAGGCGAACCTAAAAAGCTCTGGTATCGAGGAAACTATCGTTTCAGCTGTACCGACAGATATGGATGGTATTTATTGGGTGACCGCTGAAGGTCTACCTTCTTTCTTTACTGATAAAGCTGGCAAGCATATTATTCAAGGTCAGATCATCGCTGTGGGTGATGCCGCTCCGGTTGATATCAGTGCCGCCCTAGTTGCTACGACAGCACAAGAAGCGCTAAAAGCCGTCGATAAAAAAGACATGGTGATTTATCCAGCAAAAGGCGAAACCAAAGCCGTCATCTATGCCTTTACCGATGCAGACTGTGGCTACTGTCGCAAACTACATTCAGAAATGGATGATATCAATGCACGCGGTATCGAGGTTCGTTATCTGGCATGGCCACGCAGTCAAGAGTCTGTACCAAAAATGGAAGCGATCTGGTGTAGTCAGGATCGTAAAGCTGCAATGGATCAAGCAAAAATCGGTGCCAACGTACAGGCCCCTAGCTGTGCCAACCCTGTCCAAGAACATATGGCTCTAGGCTCAAGACTTGGTGTGCGTGGTACGCCTGCGGTATTTACCGAGACAGGACAACAAGTAGGTGGCTACTTGCCTGCAGCAGAATTGGCACAAGCAGTAGGTGCTAACTAATCATTTGAGTTACCAGTATTAGTTACTCATATTAACAACTAATATTGGCAATCAAGCATAAATGATATATACATATGCCAAACAAGATTGAAGCTACTGCTTTTTTATAATCGTAAGCTGATATAACCTTGATGACGTTGTCTTTATAACATTGGCTTTTATGAGATTGTATAGACGTCACAATGCCTTGTCGGTATGATACGATAAAGCGCGATGCAAAATGAGCAACACCCTTTTTATTTGAGCTTTTTTTATTCAACTATGATGAAGTAGATAGGCAGGCAGTACTAGGCAATGCGCACAGACGTTATGTTTGATGTCGCAGACTCATTTGACACTGTCACCGCTTATACTGACTTCATTATATTTAACCTCTTGAGGATACTGTGAGTAATTCCATCAAACTAGCGATACTTGGTCTGGGCACCGTCGGAACGGGCGTGATCAATCTGATCAATGACAATTTAAATGAGCTAAAACGCCGTAGCGGACGCGACATTATTATTACCGAAGTCGGTACGCGTCGTCAGCGTGATGATATTGATACCAATATCATGCAAAACAGCGATCTGATGGCAATTGCCGCAAGCGATAATGTCGATATTGTTATCGAAGTAATTGGTGGTACTACCTTAGCCAAAGACGTCATCATGCAGGCTATTAAAAACGGCAAACATGTAGTCACGGCAAACAAGGCTCTACTCGCTGAACATGGTAATGAGATCTTTGCCTTCGCTGAAGAAAACAATGTGCATGTTGCTTATGAAGCAGCGGTTGCGGGTGGTATTCCGATCATCAAAGTAATGCGTGAAGCCCTTGCTGCAAACAAAGTCGACTGGCTCGCTGGCATCATTAACGGTACTGGCAACTTTATCATGACTGAAATGCGTGATAAGGGTCGTCCTTTTGCCGACGTATTAAGCGAAGCGCAAGAGTTAGGTTATGCAGAAGCAGATCCTACTTTTGATGTTGAAGGTATTGATGCTGCTCACAAATTGGCGCTACTTGCCTCAATCGCATTTGGTATCCCGCTACAGTTTGATAAAGTTTACTGTGAAGGTATCACTGGTATTACCCTGCAAGACGTGAACTATGCCGAAGAGCTTGGCTACCGTATCAAGCATTTAGGGTTTGCAGTACGCCGCGATAGTGAAAACGATGGTGACGCAGGGGTTGAATTACGCGTACATCCAACACTTATTCCACAAGATGCACTATTGGCGAACGTCAATGGTGTGAAAAACGCAGTACTGGTCAACTCACATCCACTTGGTCAGACACTCTATTGCGGCGATGGTGCTGGTGCTGGTGCAACTGCTTCTGCAGTAATGGCCGATGTCATGGATTTGGTTCGTGTACTGGGTAGCAAAGACCGCGACGATCAGAGCAACACTGGACATCATGTCCCGCATTTAGCATTTATCCCTGACCAGCTATCAGACACACCTATATTGCGCGCTGATCAGATGGTAACTGGATATTATTTGCGTGTGCATGCTTATGATAGCCCAGGCGTACTGGCAGATATCACGCGCATCCTAAGTGATGCCGGTATCAATATCGATGCAATCTTGCAAAAACCTGCGCATAAAGTAGGTCAAGTGCCAGTGATTATTCTGACGCTACCTGTGGTCGAGAGTCAGATGAATCTCGCTATCGAAAAGATTGAAAAGTTAGAGACCATTACTGATAAAGTAGTACGCATACGATTAGATGAGCTAGCATAAACCAAATACTGAAGAAGACAGATGCTTATAATATAAGCAAAAGCTAGCCAATTGGCATCTGATTTCTTGGTAGATACTTAATCAAAACGCACAACAAGGAATAATAACGATGTCAAATGATGCAATTGTAATCCTAAACGGCGCACGTACACCAATGGGTGGCTTTCAGGGCGCACTAAAAGACATGAGTGCTACCGAGCTGGGCGCCGCCGCTATCAAAGCTGCTGTTGAACGCTCAGGTGTTAGCGCTGACAGTGTTGATGAAGTCATTATGGGTTGTATCTTGACGGCAGGTCTGGGTCAAGGCCCTGCCCGTCAAGCCATGCGTAAAGCAGGTCTACCGGATGCGACTGGTGCTGTCACGATCAATAAACTTTGTGGTTCAGGCCTAAAAGCAGTCATGCAAGCGCATGATGGTATCAAAGCGGGCAGCTTCAACGTCGCTGTTGCAGGTGGCATGGAGTCAATGACCAATGCACCGTATATCATGCCAGGTTCACGTGGCGGCTATCGTATGGGTCATAAAGAAGTCAAAGACCATATGTTCTTAGATGGTCTAGAAGATGCCGATACTGGTAAGCTAATGGGTATGTTTGCTCAAGAAATGGCCGATGAGAAAGGCTATACACGTGAGCAAATGGATGAGTTTGCTATTGAATCATTGAACCGTGCGCTGACTGCTATCAAAGACAACCATTTTAAAAATGAGATCGAGCCTGTTACGTTTGCAACGCGTAAAGGCGAGCAAACTGTTGATACCGATGAGCAACCTGCCCTTGCCAACGCTGATCGCATTCCTACTTTGCGTCCAGCATTTGCTAAAGACGGTACAATTACTGCTGCAAACGCTAGCTCAATCTCAGACGGTGCTGCAGCTGTCGTCGTTATGAAAGAATCTCAAGCGAATGCTGAAGGTCTTGATTATCAAGCTCGCATTGTTGCTACTGCCTCAAACTCACGTCACCCAAGCGAGTTCACCATTGCGCCAATCGGCGCCATTGAAAAAGTATTAACAGGTGCTGGCTGGTCAGTAGATGATGTAGATCTTTGGGAAATTAACGAAGCCTTTGCGATGGTTACTATGGCTGCAATGGACGAGCTGAAACTTGACCATGCTAAAGTAAATATCGAAGGCGGTGCATGTGCCCTTGGTCATCCAGTAGGCTGTTCAGGTGCTCGTATTCTAATTACGCTTATCAACTCTCTAAAACGTACTGGTGGCAAAAAAGGTATCGCAACGCTATGTATCGGTGGTGGTGAAGCGGTAGCTGTTGCTATTGAACTTGCTTAAATAAAGCAGGTCTAACTGACTTAAAGTAAGTTAGCTAACTAATACTTAGATAATTATTGTTTATTGAGAAACTGCATTGCTAATGGTAATGCGGTTTTTTTGTGTCTCTTTTCTTTCGATGAATGTTGAATATTACTCTGTGTAAAGTCTCGTTAACTTCTACCCCCTCCTATGTTATGCCACTTACAGCCTATTACACGCAATTACTGCAAGTGCACATTTTGCTACCTTGCTCATATATCTCATCAAAAATCACGGTGTTAGGATAGCTACAAGTTGATAGGGAAACTATTGATTTGGTCTACCGTTAACTGTAGTACATATGGTTTTGCTAAAAACTAATAACAACATCAACCATTACATTATAAAAAATAAACTCGCAAAAAAGGAATACAATAATGAGTCAACTAATCCGTTTAAAAGATATTCAAGCTACTCATCAAGACTTAATTGGTGATGACTATTATGACCCAACGCACAAAACTGCTTACGGTATCAATGAAGAAAAAATCGGTAAAATCGAAGGTGCCTTAGTAGAAGACACTACTGGTCGTATTCGTTACTTAATCGTAGATGCAGGCGGCTGGTTTAGTTCAAAAGAAGTACTGGTACCAGCAGGTTTAGCCCGTATCGTTGGTGATGATGTCTTCTTTGATAGCTTGACCAAAACACAAGTAGAAGCCATGGAAGTATACGATCACGATTATCAATACAGCTATAAAGAGCAGTACGAAAGAGATCGTCAAGCATTTA